>Ga0209510_1002831_pt1 | contig 17149 bp, 15 predicted proteins | sample BiotimSIPDNA_FD_185749 | JGI IMG/M metagenome (GOLD analysis project Ga0209510, IMG submission 185749) | Anaerobic biogas reactor microbial communites from Washington, USA - Biogas_R1 time_0 SIP DNA (SPAdes) (version 2) | ecosystem: Engineered > Bioreactor > Anaerobic > Unclassified | place... | reverse complement strand
CAACCAATATAAGCATACGGCATATGAAAACGCCGCACGATCAAGCGCTTAGCATTCAAGCGCTGCTTTTGTTTGTTAAAGTAACCCTGAATCGAAAGGGGGTCGAACGCCGTGGAGTCCAGGTGGTACAGGCTCGACAACGCAGCCAAAATCTATCCGATACTCGCAAACCCGAACCGCAGCTACATATTCCGCATAGCCGCAAACCTGAATCAGGAAGTAAACCCCGAAAAGCTGCTTGAAGCCGCCGGGGACTTAAAAGCGCGTTTCCCCTCCATCTATGTCAGGCTCCGCACGGGCGTGTTCTGGTACTACTACGAGGAGAACCAGAAGCTTCCGCGCGTACTGCCCGAGTCGCCCTATATCGGCAGGGCGATCAATCTTCAGGAAAACAACGGCTATTTTTTTACACTGTTTTACTATAAAAACCGAATCAGCCTCGAGGTATTCCACAGCATATGCGACGGTTACGGCGCAATGGAGTATTTCAAGGCGCTGCTGTTCCGCTACTATGAACTGCTGGGCGCTCCGGTCGAAAACGACGGCTACATACTGACGATGGACCAGCACCCGAGCCACTATGAGACCGAAGACAGTTTTCTAAAAAACTATATGCCCACAAAGCGCGCCAGGAGCAGCGCAAAGAGAGCATACCGCATCCATGGCACGCGCTTTCGCGAGGTCAACGGCCACGCCGTTATCAACGGCAAAATACCGGCCTCCCAGCTGCTCGCGCTTGCAAAAAAACACAATGCGACTCTGACGCAGTACCTTGCGGCGCTGCTGACATACTGCATCTACCGGGCCGAAGCCATGACCAAGCTGTCGAACAAGCCCGTCAACATCTGCGTGCCGGTCAATATGCGCAGATTTTTCGAGTCCAAGACACTCAGGAACTTCTCGCTGTTCTTCCATACCTCGATCGACTGCAGGGAACGCGAATGGGATTTTGACAGCATGCTTGCAAGCGTCAAGGAGCAGTTCGACCGGGAGCTTTCCAAGGACAGGCTTCATCAGACGCTGAACGCAAATGTATCGATCGAAAAAAATATCGCGCTGCGCTCCTGCCCGATCTTTATAAAATGGGTGCTGATCAAGATCGGCTGCATGATCCACGGGGACAAGCTGACCACCATCAACATGTCCAACATCGGCAATGTGCAGTTCCCGGCGTCCATGGACGGGCTGATACACGATTTTGAAGCCAACCCGAGCGTAGGCAGTGATTCGACGCACAACATCGGGATCGTTTCGTACAACGATATATTGTCCATCAGCTTCTCCCGAAAAATCTATGAAACGGACATCGAAAGGCTGTTCTTCTCACACATCGCCCGCGAAGGCGTCGATGTCGAGATACAGAGCAACCTTTGGGAAGACTACGCCTGAAAAGGAGATCACATGCTGCGCTGCAATTCATGCAATGTCAATATATCGACCAAAACGACCAAATGCCCGCTTTGCCAGAGCCCGATCCAGCAAAACGGCGGCGATGCTGTCGAGACTTACCCAGCTTTTGAACCGATGGTCGAAAAGAGCAACACGCTGTTTAAAATCGTGTCGTTTGCCGCAATCTCCTGCATCATGACGCTCGTAACGATCAACCTGCTGACTTACAGCGGCAGCCTTTGGTCCGTGATCGCGGCGGCGGGCATCGTCTATGCGTGGCTCATGAGCTTCCTGACATTCCGCAAGCATACGCACCTGGGCCTGAAGCTCGTTTCACACGCAATCGCAATACCGCTGCTACTCGTCGTTATCAATATGTTCTCATCCGGGCAAAGCACAACCCATAGTGTCACCTGGGCCGCGTCCTATGCGATGCCGTTCATACTGATCGGCTTCATACTGACGATCAACCTGATCATGATCATAAAGACACAATATCTGCGCGATTATCTGATCTACCAGCTGGCGCTTGTGATCATAGGTTTCGTTCCGCTGCTTCTGGTGCTGCTCGGGGCCGTCGATCCCATTTTCCCGAGCATACTGACGGTCGGATTTTCGGTGCTCACGATGCTCGGGCTGTTTATATTCACAAAGCGCAAAATCGTCAGCGAGTTCGGCAGAAAATTTCATATGTAACTAGAAAGCATGGATGATCAGCAGCCCCGCGAGCATTCCGGCGAGAATGCTAGTTACGATACCCTTCGGGCCGTCATCCCTGTAGCAGATCGGCAGCAGCTGGCCCATCACGACATACAGCATCGCGCCGCCCGCATAGCCGAGGCATGCGCCGATTACAGCTTCGGATATCCCGGCAAAACACCAGCCTGCAATGCCGCCCAGCACGGTCGGAATTCCGGCTATGACCGACGCTGCAATCACATCAAGCGGCTTCCTGCCGCATGCGATCAGCGGCACCGCCATCGCAATGCCCTCCGGTATGTCGTGCAGCGCGATGATGGCCGCCAGCACAATGCCGAAATCACCGGCAAACCCGGAACCGATGGCAAGCCCCTCCGGGAAATTATGCAGAGCGATGCCGACGCCCACCAAAATGGCCGTCCTGCCGTATCCCACCGGCTTTTTTCCCCCGCCGGCGATGGATTCCTCCATTGCGAACGGAAGCCCCATGAGCCTTGCAGCGAGCTCGAATACGGGTATTGTGATGCAGCCTGTGATCATCGAAACGAGCCCGGCGGCAACGGAGGCATATTCGAAGGACTCCGGCATCAGGTCGAAAAATATGATTGAGAGCATAAGCCCGCCTGAAAAACTCATCGCGAGCTTTATGATATTATCGATGCCGCTGCGTATGTTTGGTTTTTTAAATAATCCTACAATGGCTATGGCTGCCGCTGCGCCGAACCCCGTTCCGCCCATGCCCGCCAATGCACTTGCAATGACGCTCCCTAAAAATCCGTTCATACTCTCTCCCCTTACGTCTATATATATGTTTTGATTCAGTAAATTATTGAGTCAATATTACTTACACATCATTGCCGGCCGGTGCGAGTGTTTTATCGCTTCACAGTCAAAATCCCGGCAATGCATTTGCCGGGATTCAGTATGCGGAAAATGAAATACTCTATTGCATCGGCGCCTGGAAATTCTGCGCCTGCTGCTGCTCTACTTCCTGCCTGCCCTTGTTGGTCTGCTGCGCTTCGTTCGGGTTCAGTATAAACAAGAGTTCCTGCAATTCGCCGACATGCTGCCGCTCCTCATCGGCAATATGATGCAGCACCTTCCTGACCCGCTCGTCGTCGGTCGCCATCGCATGTGCTTCATAGCCGATGATCGCTTCGAGCTCGCCCGCGATATCGACCCGCAGCGCTTGCACGAGTTCGCCCGGAGACAGGGTCTTATTCACATTGGCAACAAAAGGGTCGCCCAGTAAAGCCATAGTATCACTCCTTTATAAGATTTACATGGATAGTATGGCTGATAACGCACCGAATATGATTAAACAAATAAGGGCCTTAGAAGGCCCTTACAGACTGTCAAAGAACCCTGTTGTAGTTAAGAGGCAATGGGGTTCTTTACATTAAAAGATAAAATATTAAAAGCAAAAGGATAAAAGGCACTATGGAATGGATAAAAACAAGAGAAAACAGACTCCTTCCACTTTCTCATTGCCATCTTTTTAAGGTTCATGGCAGTATATTTTAGCTTGACCCAACTGGTGACTCGGTAAATTCCTCGATAAGGAGTATAGCGCATCCCATGTTTCTCCTTGCCGTCTGCGAAAACACGTTCAATGGTTTGACTTCGCATTGAATAGGTTGTCTTTCCTAGTGGGGAATGACGTATATCCTCCGCTTGCTCGATGTAATCCTTCCATATATGCGCTACAACAACCTTTTGACAATTCCGGCTAAGAGTACAGCGTTCCCGAGATGGACAATTTACGCATATTAGTGGATTGCTTTTGTATTCTCGATAACCGTTCCTGTCCGTTGTGCTGTATTTGAGAATTTGGTATTCCGGGCATATTACGCAATCATAGTATTCATCGTATACATATTTCCACCATTCCAGATTCCCTTTCTTGGTCATCGGTCGTTTGTACGGCATTGATGGAATACGTTCGTCATCTAATATCTTTTTACATATCCACGGTGTTTTGTACGCCGCATCGGCAGTTATGACATTGATCTGTGGAAATCTTGCCGTAACCTTGTCATATACTTCGTCAAAGGCTGTGCTGTCATGAATATTCCCCGGATTAACCGTGACACCTAATATGTAGTTGTGCTTGTCACATACTGTTTGTGCAGTGTAGGCAAAGCATTTTCTGTGCTCTCCTTTGTGGAAAACTCCACTCTCCGGATCGGTAGTGGATTTAGTTATGATCCTTTCTTGCGGCGGTTGGTCGGTTGGTTCACTGTAAAATGGCTTTTTCCCATGATCTTCCCGATCCTTGTTGACCTCTTCACGTAATTGCTTTTCGTATACTTTAGCCGCCACCGGAATCGCTTCCTTTACCTGCTTTTTCAGACTGGCATTTGCCTTGATATGCGTTCCGTCGACAAACACCACCTCCGGCGCCAAATATCCCGCTTTCTCTACTTCATCCAATATCCATTCAAATATCTGTTCCACCGTATCCTCGCTGAATCGATGCCTGAAGTTATAGCTTATAGTGGCAAAATGCGGTACTGATTTATTCAATGGGTATCCAATAAACCATCTGTATGCATTATTCATGTCTACATCGGCTGCCGTCTGCCTTAATGATCGTATTCCATACAAGTGCTGGATAAACACCATCTTGATCAGCACTACCGGGTCTATGCTCGGTCGTCCGTTATCAGGACAATACAGTTCCTGCACCAGTTCATATATATGTTCAAAGTCAACTGCTACGTCGATTTTTCTTAGCAAATGATCCTTTGGCACGATTGCTTCCAGGCTCACAATTTCTACTGCTTGTCGGTTTTCTTCGTTCTTATTCAGCACTTTTTTCACCCCTTCTATTATACCAAAAAAAGCCAACTCTTTGCTGGCTTTTTTGACAGTCTGTAAGGGCCTTAGAAGGCCCTTATTTCCCTCATACACCGTATTGGATTGTCAGCCGCTGCTCCCGACAAGCTCATACGGCCAGTCGATAATACCTCCGAAATCGTAGATGTTCTGATAGCCCATTTCCGCAAGCAGCGCCGCCGCCGTCGCGCTCCGGTTGCCGCTGCGGCAATAGATGAAGTAGACGGCTTCCTTGTCCGGTATGACAGACTCCGCGTCCGCCGGTATCGCATCGACAGGCAGCAGTATGGCACCCGGAATGTGCGCGTCATCATACTCCGCCTGCGTCCTGACATCGACAATGATGATGCCTTCTTCGCTGTCGATCCTGCCCTTTGCCTGCTGTGCGGTCAGCCTGACCACTTCCGTATTTTCCTGCGGCTGTTGGGTTTGCAGGGCTTCCGGCGTCGGTTCCGGCTGATCTTCCGCCGCCGGATATGAACATGCCGATATCGAAGCCGCGATCAATATGATTTTAAAGAGCAGTATGATCAGTTTCTTCATAAGATTCTCCATCCCTTCATAATGAATGCACGAATAGCAATTAATACCCTACTTAATTAGTCATAATTTAATTATAAGGTTATGACCGCATATGTCAAGTTATAATACAGAATGAAGAGAGGATTTAATAACCACAAAATCCATAATAAAAACCATTAAACTTTCGTTCAATGGTTTAAATTGCACTGATATAATGACTAAATTATATATGCGTCGTTCTTGGTGTTACCAGCCGCGGCCTTGATTCCTGTTGCCGCCGCCTGCGTTTCTTTGTTGCTTTTTGGCTCTTCTGCAATCGGGGCATCTTTTGGGTTCGTTGTCGAAGCCCTTTTCCTTATAGAAAGCCTGCTCGCTCTCTGTAAAGACAAATTCCTGTTTGCAGTCAACGCATACAATTTTCTTGTCCGGCATTTATAAACCTCCTGAAATGATCTGGCTCTAATGATTCTTTACTCATCTGCCCGAAAATTTCGGGAGGCTTTTCAAAAAACATATTACCACTTATTGTTTGTACAATAATATCTGGACTATATCATACTGCACGGTTAAAAACAAGAGGGATTCTAGCGGAGAACTTACGATTTCTGTATCATATTGTATTTTATTGATTACTATTGAGTAAATAATCCCTTAACTCACCAATCAGCACCTTCAAAGGATGTTCGATATAGGGCTTGCCTCCTTTGTCGAACTGGCCGGCATGCGCCTTGAAAGCAATCTCGAGGGCTTTTTCATATAAGTTCTTGATCATAATAAAATTATATACCATGTGTGGTATAATTTGAAACATGAAAGAAACCGACCTATACCCCCATATCAAAACCTTCCTTGAGGATCTTGGGTACACGGTAAAGTCCGAAGTCGCCGACTGCGACGTGATGGCCGAAAAGGACGGGCAGCTGCTTGCCGTGGAGATGAAAACCGGCATCACAATCAGGCTGCTCGCGCAGGCCGCCAAGCGCCAGAAGATCATGGACATCGTTTACATCGCCGTTCCGAAGCCCGCGTTCCGTAGGCAGGCCTCGCGCGAATTCCAGGATCTCGTCCATCTGATACGCCGCCTGAACCTGGGGCTGCTGCTCGTGCAGACAAAAGGAGAGGGCTATGTCGAGGAAGCGTTCCCGCCAAAAGCCTTTGACTACGAGGCAAGCCGCCGCCGGAATACAAAGCGCAGGACAGCGGCGCTCCATAGCTTCCGGTCGCTGTCAGGCGACGAGAACACCGGCGGCAGCGTCAAAACAAAGCGCATGACGCCTTATAAGGAAAATGCGCTGCTTGTCGCGCTGCACCTGGAACAGCTCGGAACAGCAAGCGCAGCCCAGCTTGTCAAGCTGGGCTGCTGCGAAAAGACACATACGATATTATACATGAACCATTACGGCTGGTTCGAGCGGGTCTCCAAGGGCCAATACACGCTGACCCGGGCGGGCAGGGACGCGCTCGAAACATACGCGAACGTATGCGGCCGCCTGAAAAAAACAATTACGCAGTAATTACACCCTGTAATAATTCATCAGGCACCCGGCAAGCAATATCTTGCGCTCCTCGGGCGTGATGCCGGGCAGGTACAGCTTTAGCTCCGATACCCGTCCGTTTCGTAAAAGCTTTGCGTCTATTTCATCGCATCCTTCTTCGAGCGCTTTTTTAATGCCCCGAAGATACACGAAATCCCCGCGTGAAAGCTCGAGCGATGTCCCCGGCGCAAGTGTCAGCGGCAGCATACCCCAGTTCACGCAATTGCTGCGGTAACGCTTGGTCGCATAATCCTTTGCGATGTTCGCCCAGCCGCCCAGCACCTTCTGGCACGATGCGGCCTGTTCGCGCGCCGACCCGTCGCCGGGCTTGTTCGCGTATACGAACGTACCGAAGGATACATTGTCCGCTTGATCGATGCCGAATGCCTCCAGCGCCCGGTGAAGGCCCTCGTCGGAAAGGGGCTCGCCGGCCCTGCGCAGGCGTTCCTGCTCAGCGATGCGCTTGGCATAGGGCACATAGCCGGGGTCCTTGCGCGAGAGCGTAAACTCGGCAAGCCCGACCGGGTTCGAGCGGTATGACGATGTCTCGCCCGAGGGTATCAGCTCGTCCGTTGTGGTCACCTCGTCGCAGATCACCGACGCGGTGGCAATCAGCAGATCATCGGGCATCGCGATCATCTGCGGCCAGTCCTTGATATTCGGACCGAGCTTCAGCTCGACGCCCGCCTCGGGCCTGCCCACGCCCCGGTACAGGCGGTTGTCGTATATCTTTTGATTGAAGGTATAAGCCGGCGTGGTATCCGGCACATATACCTGATCTGCCGGAGTCAGCAGGCCGCCGTTTGCCGCAGTCGCCGCGATCGAGCGCGCATCCATCAGCGCAACCGCCGCGAGCTGTCCCTGGCCGGGCTTGCTGCCCTCGCGGTTCGGGAAATTCCTGGTCGTGTGCCGTATCGACAGCGCGCCGTTCCGGGGCACATCGCCCGCGCCGAAGCACGGCCCGCAGAATGCGGTCTTGATGACCGCGCCCGCGTCGAGCAGCTTCGAAGCCGCTCCCGACTTTAAGAGCGCCGAGTAGATCGGCTGGCTCGCCGGGTAAACGGACAATGTAAACTCGTCGCTGCCGATGGTCCTGCCATCGAGCATCGAGGATGCGATTTCAATGTTTTCATAAGTTCCGCCGCTGCAGCCCGCGATAATCCCCTGCTGTATGCGGATCCCCTTATCGGTGATCATGCTTCTGTAATCGATGCCGACGCCGGACTCCAGATACAGAGATTTCGCCTCGCCCTCGAGCCTTTCGAATACATCCCCGGCGTTGTCGATGACTTCCTGTATCGGGAACGCGTTGCTCGGGTGGAACGGCAGTGCGATCATAGGCACGACCCCGGACAGGTCGACGGTGATCAGTCTGTCGTACATGACCGCGGCATCCGGGGCGATATCGCTGTACTCCTGCTCCCTGCCGTGTATCCGGTAGTATTCGCGCACCTTGCCGTCCGTTTGCCAGATCGACGACAGGCACGTGGTCTCGGTCGTCATCACGTCGATGCCCATGCGGTAATCAACCGACAGGTTCGACACGCCCGGCCCGAAGAATTCCATGATGCGGTTCTTGACAAACCCGCTCCCGAACGTCGCTCCGACCAGGGCGATCGCGACATCCTGCGGGCCGACGCCGGGCCGCGGCGCACCGGTCAGGAAGATGCCGACGACTTCGGGCCGCGGCGCATCCCATGTCCTGGAAAGGAGCTGCTTGACCAGCTCCGGGCCGCCCTCGCCGACGCCCATGCAGCCGAGCGCGCCGTAGCGCGTGTGCGAATCGGAGCCCAGTATCATCTTGCCGCAGCCGGCCATCTGCTCGCGTATATACTGGTGTATGACCGCCTGGTGCGGCGGTACGAATATACCGCCGTATTTCTGCGCGGCGGAAAGCCCGAATACATGGTCGTCCTCGTTGATGGTGCCGCCGACCGCACAAAGCGAGTTGTGGCAGCATGTCAGCGCATAGGGCATCGTGAACTCCGTAAGGCCGCTGACGCGGGCGGTCTGTATGATGCCGACATAGGTGATGTCATGCGAAGCAAGCGCGTCGAACCGTATATTCAAATAACCGTCCTGACCGGACTTGTTGTGCGCCCTTAATATCTTCCAGGCCATGGTGCCGTCGCGAAGCGTTTCATTGAGCTGCTGCGACTCGATTCCGGTTCCGGCGGCATGATTGGCATCCGCAAGGCTCACGCCGTCTGTAAGCGGCACTCCCCCCACGCAATAAACACTCTTTTCAAAAAGCTTAATCACGTAAAAACTCCTTGCCTTTTCTTGATCGTTCAATCCAGTTCATGCACCATTCGTCGCGCCCCATAAGCACGCTCGAAGCCTCGCGTATCAGCGACGCGGCCTCCCCGGGCCGGGCGATCGCAAGCGACAGGCCGTGCGAAACAAGCATCGTCAAAAATACTGTGTTCAGCGATTCTCTGTCCGGCAGCCCGAACGACACATTCGATACGCCCGCGATCGTCATATAGCCGCGTGCGTGCATCTGCGAAACAAATTTGAGCGCTTCGCCGGGCGATCCGGTGTCGGTTGCCGCCGCCATGATTGCGCCGTCGATGATGATGTCGGATTTGTTCAGCCCCGCCCGCCCGGCCGCGTCGATCAGTTCGTTTGCGGCCATCAGCCTGTCCTCGGCGGTTTGCGGTATGCCGTCCTTGAAGGGAAGCAGTATGACGACTGCGCCGTACTTCTTGGCAAGCGCCAGCATCGGCTCCATTCTTCCGGGCTCGGCGCTTGCGGAGTTCAATATGGCCCTGCCGCAGTAGTTGCGTAGCGCGATTTCCATGACCTCGGCATTCGTCGAGTCAAAGCACAGCGGCGCAGGACAGTATACCGGCAGCTGGGATGCCAGCATTGCCATGATCGAGATCTCGTCGGCCCCGGCGGCGCTGACATTGATGTCGAGCAGATCTGCGCCGTCCTCGACCTGCTGTCCGGCAAGCTCCACCGCAGGCATAATATCGCTGTCGACAAAGCTCTTCGCAAGATTTTTACGGCCGGTCGGGTTGATCCCCTCGCCGACGATGCGAAGCGGCGTATCGACGCTGATTTCGAGCGCCTGCCTCGGGGATGAGACATATGCTTTCTGAACCTGTGCCCTTGGCGCGGGTTCTAAATCACGTATCCTCTGTTTGAATTCCTTTATATGCTCGGGTGTCGCACCGCAGCAGCCGCCGACCAGCGTCGCGCCCGCCTTGACAAGCGCCAAGGCTTCCTTCGCAAACTCCTCCGGGCCCATCCGAAACACCGTCCTGCCGTCGATAAGCTGCGGCATGCCGGCGTTGGGCTTTGCAAACAGCGGCAAATCACACACCGCCGCCATTTTCGCTACGACTTCGGCAACGCCCTGCGGCCCCGTCGAGCAGTTCGCGCCGACCGCGTCGGCTCCGGCAGCCGTCAATGTGACGGCAACGGCCTCCGGCGTGCTGCCGGTCAGCGTCATGCCGTTCTGGAAGGTCATCGATGCTATGACCGGAAGGTCGCACAGATCCCTGATCGCGATAACGGCCGCTCGCGCTTCGGCAAGGTCGATGAATGTCTCGAGTATGAACATGTCGGGCTTGCAGGGCAGCAATGCGGCGACCTGCTGTTTGTATATGCCGACCATATCTTCAAACGATTTATCGCCCATCGGCGCCATAAATTTACCGGTAGGCCCGAGCTCGGCCGCTATTCGCGTCTTTTCGCCGACCGCCTGTTTCGTGATTTCAAAAAGCTTCCGGTTATAGCCCTCAACGTCCGTAATACCGTACTCGGCCAGCTTCGGCGCGGTCGCGCCGAGCGTCGCGGTCAGCATCACTTCGGTTCCGGCATCGATAAACTCGCGCTGCAGCTCAATCAGCACGTCGGGGTTTTCGATGATCCATTGCTCCGGCACCGCACCCGCGGGCATGCCGCGCCTTGACAGCGTGTTGCCGGTCGAGCCGTCAAACATGCGCAGGGCCGACAAGGCCCATTTCTTAAATTCCTGCCTGTTCATCCCTATCCACTTCCCGGTTCAAAATTTGAAAAAGCCTTGCAGCCATCGAAACCCTGCCGAACGGAAGCATCAGGTAGATTCCGTCTGCGTACTGCATGGCGTCGTTTATAATTTCCGCCGCAATCTGCGCGCCTATTCCTTCGGCCCGGTCCCGATCCTCGATCCCTGCAAACCTTGCGACAACATCCTCCGGTATATCCATGCCCGGAACCTCGTATTTTAAGAACACGGCGTTGCGGTAGGATACCGGCGGCATGATGCCCGCGTAGACCTTTGCGCCGAGTTCCTCTTTGAGTACCTTGATATTGCCGATGCCCGCGCCGCCGAAAACCGGCTGGCTCAGAAAAGCCGCCGTACCCGCTTCGCGTTTTTTTGCGCATCGTGCGAGCTCTGCCGGAAAATTCGGCGCATTGAGCTTGACCGCGCCGTAAATCTCAATCGGATCGCTGCTGAAAAGCTCCCGGTTCATGTTCGAGACCATCTGCATGAACGACACGGAAGACAGGTTGAACACACTCTTTGTCTCATCGCGCGAGCCGGCGGCCACAGGGTCGCCCGTCACGCATAAAAGCCTGCGCAGCCCCAGCGCCCAGGCAGCTGTAAGATCGGATTGCAATGCGATGATGTTGCGGTCGCGGCAGCACATGTGCACCAGCGTCTCAAGCCCGGTTTTCCTGCGGATCAGTTCCCCGACCATCAGCGGATTCATGCGCGGGCGGCTCAGCGGCGAATCGGGGATCGTGACAGTCCCGACGCCCAGCGCTTTGAGTTCCGCCGACCGCCTGACGGTCGAATCGAGCGTGCCGCCCGCAGGCGCGTTGAGCTCGACCATGATATCGATGGCGGGCTTTGTACCTAGCTTGGCCTTCGGGTGCTTTGCCCGGGTATGGGTCTTCTCGATCCTTACGACCCTCGGCTCATTTTGCAGCATCGCGCGTATATACTCCGGCGTCGTGCCGCAGCACCCGCCGGGGAGCTTGATGCCCCGATTGACGGCCTCCTGCATGATTCCCGCAAAATAACCGCTGTTCTGCTCATAGCTGACCCGTCCCTCCAGAAGGTACGGATGGCCCGCGTTGGGCAGCATCGAAACGGGCTTGCCGGTCAGCCGGATCAGGCGCTCCATGTTCCGCAGCATATGCGAGGGTCCGCTTGCGCAGTTCATGCCGACCGCGTCGCAGGGTATGTGGGAAAGCTCCTGGGCAAGGCTCTCGATCCCCTTGCCGGTGCGCGTGTAGCCCTCGGGCCGCACCGCGAACTGGCACAGCACGAATGAATCGGGGCTCAGTTTCTTGATATGCTCGACGGCTTCGCGCAGACCGTTGGTATCGGCGATCGTCTCAAAAACAAATATGGTCGCGCCAAGGTCCAGAAAGATGTCGGCCATGCGCATGTATTCGGCTTGCCGCTGTTCCCGGGAGATGTCGCTGCCGTCCGCGTCGACATCCGGCAGCGGCCCGATGTCGGCAGATGCGAAGCAGCCCGTGCCCGCAACGCAATCGAGCAGTATCCGGTAGCCTGCGGCGATGGCTTCGGCGCTCATCGCTTCGGTAAAGCCCTCGTGGTAGCGGCTTGCCGCAAAGGTGTTCGAGCGAAGCAGCCGCGCGCCGGCTTCGATGTATTCATTGTGGATTGTCCTGACTCTGTCCGGGTGGTCGATGTTCGCAAGCTCGCACGGGGCGGCGTTTCCGTAAAGCGAAGCATAGTATGTGCCGAATGCACCGTCCATCGGCAGCATGCCCTTTTGCAATATTTCTTTGATCTGCCGCATGGATGCATCCCTCCTATCGCTTTCGCAAAACCTGCTATTACCCCAGTTTATAAAATGAGATTTAATAAATAATAATACATGATAAGCATGGCAGTGTCAATTTGATGATTCAGATTATGTTCCGGCCATATAGCATTCCTTATAATTTGCAATAGAGCACTGCAATAAGATATGAATTATTATATAATTAGATATTAACCGAGGCCGGAAGCGATATAAACCGGCGGACAAAGTCAGAAGCGTTCGAAAAGATACCCCGGATGATCAAATGGGTACTCGCGGAGGCAAACCCGCGGTACCCGATGCCCGGCCAATGCGGTACTCGCAAGATCAGGTCGCTGATTGAAAGCATAAGGATCAGGGAGGAAGTAAAAGTGGATAAAATCGAGATCATACGGCAACAGAAGGAGTTCTTTGCGGGCGGCAAGACGCTCGGCCTGGGTTTCCGGCTCGATGCGCTAAAAAAACTGGCCTGCACAGTCAGGGAGAACGAAGGCAAACTGCTCGAAGCGCTGCGCGCCGACCTCGGCAAGTCGCACGCCGAGGGGTATATGACCGAGGTCGGGCTCTCCCTGAGCGAGATCAATTTTATGATTAAGCACCTTCCGGGCTGGGTAAGGCCCAAGCGGGTACATACACCACTCGTGCATTTTGCGGCCAAAAGCTTCATTCACCCGGAACCGTACGGCACGGTGCTGATCATATCGCCGTGGAATTACCCGGCGCTGCTGACACTCGAGCCGCTTGCCGGAGCGATCGCGGCGGGAAACTGCGCGATCATAAAACCGTCGCGGAATTCACCCGAAACATCAAGGGTGCTTGCCGAAATGATCAACGGTATCTTCCCGCCGGAATATGTCCGTGTGGTGCAGGGGGACAGGGGGGAAAACGCCGACCTGCTTGAGCAGAAGTTCGACTTCATATTCTTTACCGGCGGAGCTGCGACAGGCAGGACGGTCATGCAGGCGGCCGCGAAAAATCTGACGCCGGTATGCCTGGAACTCGGCGGCAAGAGCCCGGTCATCATCGATGATACGGCGAACATCATGCTTGCGGCCAAGAGGCTCGCGTTCGGAAAGTTCATCAACGCGGGACAGACGTGCGTCGCCCCTGACTATGTTCTGGTTCATGAAAGCAGACAGCAAGAACTGCTTGGCGAGCTTAAGAAGAATATCGATGTATTCTACCCGAAGGGCCTGACGGACGCGAACCTGCCGCACATCATCAACATCGCGCAGTTCCAAAGGCTGGTATCTTTGATCGAAGGAAAGAATACGGTCATCGGCGGCGCTTACGACCCGGAAACGCGAAAAATCGAACCGACCGTACTGGCGGATGTCGACCCCGACTCGCCCGTCATGGAGCAGGAGATCTTCGGGCCGGTGCTGCCCGTCATCCCGTACCGGGATACGGACTGGGCTGTCCGGCTGGTCAAGTCGCGCCCGAAGCCCCTGGCGCTCTATGTATTTTCCAACGACAAGGCTTTCCGGCAAAGAGTGTTGACCGAGCTATCCTACGGCGGCGGATGCATCAACGATGTGATCATGCATATCGCGACGCCTTACCTTGGTTTCGGGGGCGTCGGCGAGAGCGGTATGGGCTCGTACCATGGGAAAAACAGTTTCGATACCTTTACACATTATAAGGGCATCATTGATAAGAAGAACTGGATCGACCTGCCGCTCCGGTACCTTCCCTATAGCGGGTTCAAGGAGAAAATCATAAGGATGTTCCTGCGGTAATCCGACCCGCTCCCCTTGCGACCGAATACAAGGCATTACCGCTCGATGAATCATCAGACTGCCGCCGGATTTTAAAGTAAATCCTGATAGCCCCCGCTCTTGGGCTCCTCAAAGCAATTCCTGCAGCCGCCGTAGCGCTCCAGGCACTGGCCGCAAACAAAAGCGCCGCAGTCGGGGCAGGAAAGCAGCGTGCGTGTGTCATAACTCCTGCCGCAGTTTGTACATGCCGCAACGGACATAATAATTCCTCCTTTATTTGCTATTATTTGAAATTCGCAGTATTTTATTTATGTTTAAGCGATTGCTGTGGTAAATTAGTATCAGGGGGAAAAGAGAATGACCGTCAATATGCAGAAAGTCGATTTCCATGCCTGCTGCGAATTGGATCCGCAGCTTGTAAACTTTGCCGTCATCATGGCAGAGTACAACGGCAAATGGATCTTTGCAAGACACCGGGACAGGACGACCTGGGAGATACCCGGGGGCCACAGAGAGCCGGGCGAGGCCATTGATGAGACTGCCGAAAGGGAGTTGTACGAGGAGACCGGTGCAATCAAGTACAATCTGGAGCCGATTTGTGTCTATTCCGTTGACACCGGCGCAAGAACGACCTATGGGCAGCTCTATTATGCGGAGATTAAAGAGTTGGGCGCGCTGCCCGGCTATGAGATATGCGAAATCAAACAGGTTGGCGGATTGCCCGATCATCTGACATATCCGAAAATACAGCCGCTGTTGTTTGAGAGAGCCGTGGCGTTCAAAAATCTATAATGAATACAACATAAGTCAAGTAAACTTAGTAGGGCGCGACGCCCTCGGCGCGCCGAGATATCCAGCAGTTTTCTAGTACGACAAACCCCTACCTAATGATAAACAGTGTGATATTGACAACACGTAACTAGAGCAAGACCTCCGGCAATTTACTTGCCGGAGGTCAATAAATCATCTGTATCATGCACTTGTAAGGCGAATAACTGCCGGGAGCACGAACGATGCGAGCCCCGCAGGTTTTCAAGACACTCGGGGACAAACAGGATTTGGCTCCGAATCAGTCCTGCAAATACACAACCCCGACCGCGCCCTCGCCGACATGCGTGCCGACCACGGTCCCGATATCAAACACCAGAATCTCGGAAGGGCTCCAGATGCTTTTGATATAATCGGTAAACTCCCGCACCTTGTCCGGCGCGTTCGTGTTGCCGATGATGATCCGCTTGCCGTCCAGGCTCTGGCCGCTTTCGTGAATGAAATCCCGTATCTGTGAAAACGCCTTTTTCGTGCCCCTGGGCTTTGCCAGATTCACGACAAGCCCGCCCTCGATCGATATCACGGGCTTGACATGGAGAATCGTGCCGACGACCGCCGCACCCGCCTTAAGCCTGCCGCCCTTTTGCAGGTACTCGAGCGTATCCACCACGGCAAGCAGGCGGCTTTTTTGCTTCATTCGCTCGATGCACATCGCGATCTCCGAAGCCCGCAGGCCGCCCTGCGCCATCAGCGCCGCTTCGTAGACCAGAAAACCGAGCTCGAATGTGACCGTCTGGCTGTCTATGATGTAAATGTTGTCGGCGCCGAGCTGCTGCTTTGCAATATGCGCCGACTGGCTTGTACCGCTCATCGCGGAGCTTATGAATATGGCAACGATGTCGTCGCCTTTGTCCAGTATTTTCTGAAATCTTACCGTGAATTCCTCTGGGGTGACCTGCGCCGTGGTGGGCAGCGATTCGCTTTCCTTCAACATCCTGTAGAATGTCTTATTGTCCAGATCCACTCCGTCGACATACTCCTTCGTGCCGAATAAAACCTTCAGCGGCACGACTTCGATATTCAGTTTTCGTACGATATCGCAGGGCAAGTCGGCGGTCGAATCGGTAACGATTCTAACGCTCATATATTCCTCCGGATAAAAAATCGATAAGTCCGTCACCGGCTGCTTCCGGCTTGCAAATGTGTTCCCGACCTCCTTGCGGCGCAGTTTCACCGGGCAGCAGAATGCATATAATATACTTATAATATCAAATAAATTAAAAAATGCATATAGAAATTGTCGGATTACATATGCATATAATTAGCAATGAGTGACGATATTTATTACCCTGTTAATTCGACAAATGAAATGTGTTCACAACCTGCCTGTAAGTCTCATCGACGCCCGAGCTGCCATCAACTGTTATCGCACAATATCCAAGTCTTTCGGCATCATCTGAAACCTTGCGGGCAAACAGTGCATCCCGCTGCATCCAATTTTCAAATGCCTGCTTACTGTCCGAACAATCATGCAAATAGTCCTTGACCCACGTCCTTTGCGAATATTTACGGACCTGAAATTGCTCAGACGGAACGATGCAAATATAGTGCGCCGCATCAATATTCATCTTCCTCATAATCTCAGGAAGAAAGCCCGCACCCTCGGCAATAATTGGCGGCCGTTCCGGCATGGCCGAAATATCACGCAGGGCATAGATGAACATGGCACGGTAGATATCCAGTTCTTCTTGACACTGTATGTCCGGATCACGAAGCCACGTTTCATCGAGCGTCATCGACGACAACTTTTGAAACAATTCGTTTCCTTCCTTTGCGCCAAGCCCCACATATTCCTCCAGATGATCATCCAGCTTGTAGTATTGCAGACCATATTTGTCCGCCAGCATCT
>Ga0209510_1002827_pt1 | contig 17165 bp, 25 predicted proteins | sample BiotimSIPDNA_FD_185749 | JGI IMG/M metagenome (GOLD analysis project Ga0209510, IMG submission 185749) | Anaerobic biogas reactor microbial communites from Washington, USA - Biogas_R1 time_0 SIP DNA (SPAdes) (version 2) | ecosystem: Engineered > Bioreactor > Anaerobic > Unclassified | place... | reverse complement strand
GATAGAAAAACCCTGGCTAAGAATAAAGCACTCCTGGACCGGTGCTCTGAAAAAATAGGAGATAAGCCGAAAGTTATCCGGGACAGGCTGCTCCGGGAACTGAAGATTATTTGAGAGGAGGTGACCACGTGATTCAACTGCTACGAAAAATTTCCGTCTATGTGTCACAAAAGATTATAGCCTGCTACCCGGAACAATTTGGCATCCGACCTTATCCGGTAATAGCAATGGGCACAGACGATGATGGCGTCGACCTAGTTCTTATTCCGAATGACAAAGCACAGTTCAAATGGATAGCACTCGAGGAGTGTACGTTAGCCAGTATAGACGATTGAGAGAAGGTGACAGAGATTGGGGCACTTAGAACCCTTTGTATTGATAGGACAAACCCCACCGGGTACCTGCCCTGAATGTGCAACTAAACACGACCCGGAGCAGCCGCATAACCAGCAAAGTCTTACCTACCAGTACAAATTTTATGACACCTATGGCCGGCGGCCGACCTGGGAAGATGCTATGGCGCATTGTTCAGATGAGGTGAAAACCTACTGGATAGAGGCACTGGCAGAACACGGGATAATAGTAGACCAATAAAAAAAGCCCGCTAAAAGCGGACTAATGAAATTATCAACTACATTATAACACCCACATCTATAAGGCCACAAGCTCAGTGGAGAAGCACCCCGGCGAGCAAAGCTGAGGGAGGGCCAGGTTCGAGTCCGGCAGCGGCCTCCATTTAATATCTGAAAGGAGAGGACAAGTATTGAATACCTATCAAATCAGATATAAACAATTTCCGCGCGGCAGGCGCAGCATTCATAAGCTACCTATGCAAGCTATCAGCATCCAGGATGCCAGGATAAACTTCCTTAAGGCCATCAATATAGCCAAAAAACTACAACACCACACACCGTTTTGGTGCGACCATATCTGTATCGTAGACATCTGGGAGGTGGCTAGTGATGGGTAGAACTAAAACCAGCCGCTACCGCAACTGGCGGAAACAGATGCGCAAGCGCGGCCAAAGGCCTCCCCGGAAAAGCTATACCTGGGACTACATGAGCCCAGGCCGATTAGTAGCTTATGCCGATCCCGAACCAGAACCGCAGAAGAAGGCGAGGGGATAACGTGAAGTACGACTTTAAAGAAGTACTGAAAATATGTAACAAAGCCACTGAGGGGCCATGGGAAACGACAGGCAGGGGTTCGGAATACGTTATAAACAAAAATAATTTTAACGTTTGTCTAACAAGGCGCTCCCATGATGCTCAATTTATCGCTCTTGCTCGCACCGCACTCCCCCAGCTGGCTGAGGAAGTAATCAAGCTCCGGGCAGTAGCGGAGGCGGCGAAAGGGATTGAATGGGTATACGGCGGCGATAACCTAGAAGGTATGTGGTTATTATGCCCATGCTGCGGTAAGGGCGAAATTGACGGGCATAATGATGATTGCAAATTACACCAAGCCCTTGTCGCCGCCGGATATGGGGGTGAGGAGTAATGCGCATAACCCAACATTATTGGAATAGGTACAAGTCTAACCGGCCCCGGCGCATCATGCGGGAAGAGCCGTGTACCTGGGACACCCCTAACGCAGCGCGTGAGCGGGAGCAGTTACGCAAGATGGAAAAGACTATGGACGGGGTGGGGTGGACAGCGACAATCATTACCGGACTGCTGATACTGCTGGTAATTATAGTACAGGTTGGGAAACGATTTTATGGCTGGTAAGGAGGGGAGAGCATTGCGTATTAAATGTATTTCCTGTCGATTCGCCCAGGTGGATAAAAAGGCAAACGATAAGAACTGGACGGCGTACGAGTGCGGTAATCCAAAAAGTGAATACCATAAGTCTTTATTAAATGTAACCGTAAATGGCAATAAGCTCACTCGTATCTCGTGGTCAGGGTGTGCTTATGGCGAAAGAAAGAACCGCAGCTTATGAGTAATTTAGTACCCGCCATCATTATCGCTCTAATCCTAATCCTGCACTCCCCAGCCTCGGTAGTGGCACCGGTCATGTTCCCCGGGGTGGTGCAGGAGTACCAGGAGCCTGAGCCAGAGCCGGAACCGGAGCCGGTAGTATTTGAATCTACCGCTTACACCTGGACAGGCTGCCGAACAGCATCAGGATCATGGCCGAGCAGAGGGACGATTGCCACAGATCCGAGGGTGATACCTCTGGGGACGGAACTGTACATCGAGGGGTACGGTCCGGCGGTAGCGGCAGACACGGGTGGGGCGATACAGGGGCAGAGGATAGACCTGTATATGGATACAAAACATGAGTGCCTCCAATGGGGGAGGCGGAAAGTTGAAGTACAAATAAGGAGGTAACTATGGAAAACATTGAGCGCAATCTTAGGGAAGACCTGGAACAGCTTAAGTATTTAGGTACACTTCATTTAGGTGTCCACGCTACTTTATTACAGGAAATAGCAGGGTACTGGATTCCTAAACTAATTGAATTGAACAAAGCACTTATCAAAGTAGATTCTTGGCCCGGCCAGTACCTGGTAAACGAAGCCTACAGACCTATTGCCGAGGCTCTGGTTAAGAAATACCAGGGACTGGAGCACATCAAGGTTAACGAAATCTTATTCATCGAGAATACTACCGGCACTGGTACCACCCTGGATAAACGTAAAAATGCCCAGCTCGGTAAAATCCCCGCGCGGTGGCAGGAAGTACTCCGGCAGCTAACCGGCCGGCGGTTTTATTACTTCATGGAAATGTTTAAACAGAACATATCGGAAATGAGCCGGGAGCAAATCATTACCCTTATATATCACGAGCTGCGGCATATCGGTCTGGATGGGGACCTACGGCACCATGACATCGAGGATTGGCTGGAGGTAGCTGAAAATTTAGGGGTTGACTGGGCTGCTCCCTATAAGGCCTTGCCTGACCTGTTAGATGACGCGGTTGATTGGGACAGTATTCAGGATTTAGGGCTCTTCCCGGAAACTCAGTTAAAACTGGTGAAATAAAAATAAGGAGGACTTATAAACATATGGATATCACGATTAAGATAGAAGCCCCGGCACTGGTTGACGCGATAAACGCCTTAGCCGTAGCTATAGCCGGAAACATGGAATTATTATTGGACGGTCCGGGAGCACGGGCAAATGTTAACGAAGCGGCAAAAAACGTTACTAACAAGGCTGAAACTGTTACCGAAACTGCAAAAAATGTTACTAAAGAGGCTGAAACTGAAACTAAGACAGAAACCAAAACGGCCTCCACTTTTACCCTGGAACAGGTCCGCGCTAAACTTGCTGACCTTTCCCGGGGCGGGAAACAAGCTGAGGTAAAGGCACTGCTGAACAAACTGGGGGCTAAGAAACTTACTGAAGTCCCCGAAGATAAATACCCTGAACTGATGCAAGAAGCGGAGGCGATATAGTGAGTCACGCTCTACTATCAGCCTCCGGATCCGCTCGCTGGATGGCATGTACGCCCAGTGCGCAGTTAGAACAACAATTCCCTGAGCAAACAAGCGTATACGCGGAGGAGGGTACTTTTGCCCATGCCCTGGCTGAGTTAAAGCTCCGCCGGGCTATAGCGAACACTATTAAGCCCAGCGAGTTTAAAAAGCGCCTGGCTGAGATGCAAAAGCACCCGCTGTACTCTCCGGCCATGGAAGAGTATGTAGACCAGTATGTTGCCCAAGTGTCAGAGATTATGGCTGCAAAAAAGCAATGCGCGGATACCCTGGTCTTGTTAGAGCAAAAGCTGGATTTCTCCGAGTGGGTGCCTGGCGGATTCGGTACCGGAGACGTAGTTATTATCTCAGACGGGACCCTGGAAGTAATCGATTTGAAGTACGGAAAAGGCGTGCCGGTATCGGCCGAAAAGAATAGCCAGACCCGCTTATACGGTCTGGGTGCTATTGCTACTTATATGATGCTGTATGATTTCCTAACCGTCCGGATGACAATTATCCAGCCGAGACTGGATATCACTTCCACGGAAGAACTGCGCGTGGATGAGTTGATGACCTGGGCACAGAACGAATTGATGCCTAAGGCAAAACTTGCTTATGCCGGAGAAGGGGAATTCTGTGCCGGCGATCACTGTAAATTCTGCAAGGCTAAAGCTACCTGCAAAGCCAGAGCAGATTACAACCTGGAACTTGCCAAATATGACTTCCAGGATGCCTTTTTACTCAGTAAGGAAGATATTGCTGAGGTACTGGCCAGAGCTGATCAGCTTAAAGCATGGGTAACTGACATCGAAACCTACGCCCTGGAACAAGCACGGGATCATGGGGAGAAGTTCCCCGGATGGAAACTGGTGGAGGGCCGAAGCAACCGGAAGTACACAGATGAAGAAGTTGTGGCCAAAACCCTTACCGGCGCCGGATACGAAAAAGATAAAATCTATAAACCTCAAGAGCTACTCGGTATCACAGCTATGGAAAAGGTTCTAGGTAAAAAACAATTTGGTGAGCTGCTATCTGACTTGGTTGTTAAACCAGCCGGTAAACCCGTCCTGGTACCGGAATCTGATACGCGCCCCGAAATTAATTCCCTGCAGTCCGCAATCAACGATTTCAGCGAAGCTGAATAAATAGAGAGGAGAATGTAAATTGAGTAAACCTGTAACCAACCAAACCACTAAAGTTATCACCGGAAAAGTAAGACTTTCCTACGCCCATCTGTTTAAGCCTGTTGCCTTATCAGAGGACCAAGACCCAAAATATTCAGTCTGCCTGCTCATTCCGAAATCCGATAAAGCTACCCTGAAAAAAATCAATGCTGCGATTGAAGCTGCCAAACAAGCCGGTTCCTCACTCTGGGGTGGTAAGGTTCCCAATAATCTTAAGACCCCTCTCCGGGATGGGGACGATGAGCGCCCAAATCAGCCGGAATATGAGAACTGCTATTTTATTAACGCCTCCAGTAAAACTGCACCGGGTGTAGTTGATAAAGACGTGCAGCCCGTCTTGGACAGCACTGAGGTTTATTCCGGCTGCTATGCCCGCGCGTCTGTAAACTTCTATCCGTTTAATAAGGCCGGCAATAGAGGTATAGCCTGTGGGCTAAACAATGTTCAAAAGCTGGCCGATGGAGATTACCTGGGCGGTCGGAGCCGGGCTGAAGATGACTTTGATGCTATAGAAGATGACGACGATGAAGATTTCTTAGGGTAGACCTATGGACCTAGCGATCGACATTGAAACTTACAGTGATATTGACCTTATAAAATCCGGCGTATATCGTTATGTCGAATCGGAGAGCTTTCGGGTTCTCCTTTTCGGCTACGCCTATGACGAACAGCCGGTTAAAGTGATTGACCTGGCCGGGGGGGAAGAGCTGCCCCGTACAGTATGGGAGGATCTCTTTGACCCAGCAATTACTAAGACTGCCTTTAATGCTAACTTTGAGCGGGTATGCCTGGCTAAACATTTTGGCTGCCCGATGGATCCGGAACAGTGGCAGTGCACAATGGTACAGGCTCTTACGCTTGGGCTGCCTATGTCTCTGGCCGAAGTAGGAAAAGCACTAAAACTTGATATTGACAAGCAAAAATCTAACGCTGGAGCTGCGCTAATAAGATTCTTCAGTGTACCTCAAAAACGCAAGACTACCGCCGATTCAACCTTATTCCCCGTCTCAAAAGAAAGCCAACACCGTAACCTACCTGAACATAACCCTGAGAAGTGGGGGTTGTTTAAAACCTACTGTGCCCAAGACGTGGAGACGGAACGGGCAGTACGGCAAGCCTTAGAAAAATATCCTATAAATGAAACAGAACACCGACTCTGGTGTCTGGACCAGGCCATAAATGACTATGGCGTACTGGTAGACACTCAGATGGTCAAGCATGCTATTAAATGCGCAGCCAACCACCAGAATGAGTTAGAAAAAGAAGCTGTCGCATTAGCCGGTCTGGACAACCCTAAAAGTGTTTCGCAAATCAAGAAATGGCTTAAAGACGCTGAAGGACTGGAAGTAGAAAGTCTTAATAAAGCTGCTATACCAGGACTACTTAAGGAAGCTGAAAGCGAAACCGTAAAGCGAGTGCTGGAGCTGAGGCAGGAGCTGGCCAAAACCAGCATCAAAAAATACGAAGCAATGGAACGTTCTAAGGGCACAGACAACCGGATCCGGGGATTATTCCAGTTTTGCGGCGCCAACCGGTCTGGCAGATGGGCTGGCCGACTGGTGCAGGTGCAAAACCTGCCGCAGAACCATCTGGAGGATTTAGACCTTGCCCGGCAGCTGCTGAGAAGTGGAGAGTATGAAACCTTGGAAATGCTTTTCGGGAATGTGCCAGACACCTTATCCCAGCTGCTAAGAACTGCGCTTATAGCCGGCGAAGGTAACAAATTTGTAGTTGCTGACTTCTCAGCTATAGAGGCTCGAATTATTGCCTGGCTGGCCGGAGAAGAGTGGCGGATGGAAGTGTTCCGGACTCACGGAAAGATATATGAAGCGTCGGCCTCCCAGATGTTTAAGGTACCGATTGAGGAGATCACTAAAGGAAATCCGCTCAGGCAAAAGGGTAAAATTGCAGAACTGGCCCTGGGATATGGGGGAGCAGCTGGAGCCTTAAAAGCCATGGGCGCTCTGAAAATGGGGCTGGAAGAATCCGAATTAAAACCATTAGTAAATGTGTGGCGGGAAACCAACCAGAAAATTACTCAGCTCTGGTGGGACGTAGAAGAGGCAGCTATGGCAGCGCTACAACAAGGCTGGAGAAGTTACGTAGGGGATCATTTAAAATTCGGAATAGCCCAGCCAGCCCCAGGAATGACGGCTCTGCTCATTACCCTTCCATCTGGCCGGGAGCTATCCTATGTCCGGCCCCGGATTGAAACAGACCCACGCTTCAATAAACCGGTCATAACTTATGAAGGCTATGAACAGGGAAAGTGGACCAGGTTAAAAACCTACGGTCCTAAACTTGTTGAAAACATTATCCAGGCAACAGCCCGGGACTGCCTGGCTGAAGCGATGCTGAGACTGGATGAAAACGGTTTTAGAATCGTGATGCACGTACATGATGAAGTTATTATAGAAGCTCCGGAGGGCGATGATTGTCTGGAGGAAGTCTGCAGGATAATGGGGCAACCGCTTGATTGGGCTCCAGGATTACCACTGCCGGCTGACGGATATGAAACTTATTACTATAGAAAGGATTGAGGTGATGGGATTGACCCAAACAGACCCCGTACCCAAAAACCTAAAACATGATGGTACCATCACCATTGCCACCGGGAAAAGCCGGAAAGAGACCAGCTGGAAGAACCGGGAAATGCTCTGGTCTGAGCTGCTGCAAAAGCTCGGCCAGACTACCCGGACCCGGGAAACCCTGGCTGAGTATAAGAAAATGACCAAGCCACAGCAGGACAATATTAAAGATGTTGGTGGATTTGTCGGCGGCACCTTAAAAGGCGGCCGGAGAAAAGCTGATGCAGTTGTATGGCGCCAGGTCTTAACCCTGGATGCAGATTTTGTTCAGGGTGATCTGTGGGGTTCTGTAGAAATGCTCTGTGACTTCAGCTGCGCAATCTACAGCACTCATAAGCATACCCCGGACAACCCGCGCTTACGCTTGGTGGTACCTCTGGCCCGGCCGGTTACACCTGACGAATACCCGGCAATCGGCAGACGGATAGCAGCTGACCTTGGTATTGATATGTTTGATGACACAACCTATGAGCCGCATCGTTTAATGTATTGGCCCAGCACATCAGCTGACGGTGAGTTCGTATTCCAGTACCAGGACGGCCCCTGGCTTGATCCGGACGAGGTCCTGGCCAGATATCCGGATTGGAGAGATCCTTCGTATTGGCCGGAATCCTCCCGGGTGCAGCAGGACCGGAAGAAGTTGGCGGATAAACAGGGAGATCCACTGGAGAAACCGGGAGTCATAGGTGCATTTTGTAGGACCTACTCAGTGGAAGAAGTTATCGAGACGTTCCTGGCTGATGTATATGAGGAATGCGGGGAAGGTCGGTATACTTTTATACCCGGTAGTTGTGCCGGCGGCCTGGTCATGTACGATAACGGAAAATTTGTTTACAGCCACCATGGCACCGACCCCATTGGGGGCAAACTGGTTAACAGTTTTGACCTGGTCCGGATCCACAAATTCGGTGAGCTGGACCAGGATGCTGAACCGGGTACTCCTACAGTGAAATTACCTTCTTATTTAGCTATGCAGGAATTCTGCCTGGCTGATGAACAGGTAAAGGTGACCATGGGCACTGAAAAGCTAGCAAGTGCCCAGGAAGAGTTTGAAGTTGTAGAAGATACTGAGGCTTGGTTAAAGCAGCTGGAGTACAACAAAAAAGGTGAACTGGTAGCATCCCTTGCCAACCTGGTGCTGATTTTGCGTAACGACCCGAACTTGCAAAGAATTGCCTACAATGCTTTCAAAAGCTCAGCCGTAATATTAGAACCTATGCCCTGGCGCAAGCCGGTAGATTGGAAAGGCCCAACATGGAGCGATGATGATGACGCGAGCCTCAGGGTGTATCTGGAGAAGGTCTATAATATCTGGTCACCAGCCAAATTAAGCGATGCTCTGTCAGCTGTAAGCCGTGAACGGTCATTCCATCCCGTCAGGGACTACTTAGACAGCCTGCCTGAATGGGATGGTTTACCCAGGCTGGAGGAGCTGTTAATTGATTGTCTGGGTGCAGAGGATAGTCCCTATGTAAGAGCAGTTACTAAAAAAGCACTTACGGCCGCAGTGGCCCGGGTAATGAATCCCGGCTGTAAGTTTGACTGTATGCTTGTTCTGTGCGGCCCCCAGGGGATAGGTAAAAGCACCATATTTCAAAAGCTAGGCGGCAAGTGGTTCACAGACTCACTGTCTATGAATGATATGAAGGATAAAACTGCAGCTGAGAAATTACAGGGCTCCTGGATCCTGGAAGTAGGTGAGCTGGCTGGAATTAAAAAGGCTGAAGTGGAGGCGGTAAAATCCTTCTTGAGCCGGCAGACGGACAAGTACAGACCTGCCTTTGGACGTCGAACAGTTGAATATCCCCGGCAGTGCATCATAGTAGGCAGCACTAATGCAGACATGGGATTCTTGCGGGATAGTACCGGGAATCGGCGTTTTTGGCCGGTGCAGGTGCATGGGGCGGAACCTGATAGAGCGCCCTGGGCCATGAATGAGTACACAATCGAACAGGTATGGGCTGAAGCGCTGGACTGCTTTAAGACCGGGGAAGATTTATTCTTGACCGGGGAGATAGCCAAAGAAGCCATTGAGCAGCAGAAGCTTGCAATGGAAAATGATGAGCGCTTGGGGCTGATAAAGGAATACCTGGACAGGCTGCTGCCTGAGAGCTGGGAAGACATGAGCTTAAGCGAGCGCCGGCAGTTTATACACGGCACTGAGTTTGGCACAGTTGAAGGTACGGTAGAACGTGATCGAGTTTGCGTAGCAGAGATCTGGAGTGAACTGTTTTGTAAGGACCTAGCAACAGCAAGAAGGTATGAAATTGATGAAGTACACGGCCTAATACAACAAATTGAAGGCTGGGAACGGTATCAGGGTAATAAAAATGGGAAGATGAAATTTAAACTTTATGGGACCCAAAGGGCTTATATAAAAGCGGTTGCCGATGGGTAGAAAAACGTCGGCAACCAAAGTGAAAAAATACCGATGTCGGCAACCAGAAAACATAAAAAGGTTGCCGAAGTTGCCGACAATTGCCAAGGTCGGCAACCGCGTAAAAGCACCACTAAACTAAGGGTCAGGATGTTAGTTGCCGAAGTTGCCGATAGTTATAGTCAGTATGTAAATTATAGAAAATACACCCCCTGTGCGCTATACGCGCGCACACGTAAAGGGGAAAAGGCAACCACGGCAACCACGGCAACCAGTAAAAATGAGGTATGAATATGCAGGAAAGCAATTTAGAAAAAAGATTCAGACTCGAAGTCGAGAAACATGGTGGGCTAGCGTTGAAGTTTATTTCACCAGGTAAGAGAGGGGTGCCGGACCGGCTAGTTTTAAAACCGGGAGGGCAAGCCTTATTTGCAGAAATGAAAGATGCAGGTAAGCCTTTGGAACCGTTACAGCGAAAACGAGCCGATCAACTCAGGGCGCTGGGCTTTAAAGTCTATAAGATTGATTCGATCGAGGATATTAAGAATTTTATCCGGGAGGAATTTCAAAATGCCGATTCAAACTAACTGTGATAGATGCGGAAAAGCCATTAAAATGCCGCCAAGCCATTTTAAAAGAAGTAAACGTCATTTTTGCAGCAACAAATGTAAGATGAAAACATTAAATGAGGAGCTTAATCCGTATAGAATGACTCCCGAGGTTCGGGCAAAACTTCGTAAAGCGCATTTAGGAACCGGAGAAGGAAAAGCCTATACAAAAACTTATGGGAGACATACGCACAGGATTGTGGCGGAACAAATGTTAGGCCGTAAGCTATTACCTGGTGAGGTGGTTCATCATATCGATGGGAACAAACAGAACAATGATCTTGATAATTTGATGGTGTTTGCTTCACAAGAAGAACATGCAGCGGGGCATGTGAGAGAGGAAAGGTTTTTCCATGGTACGGTTTTAGGTAAGGAGGTGATGCCTAAATGAAGTTCATTCCACACCCTTATCAGGAATACGCAACAAGCAGAATATTAGATCAGGAAGCTGTAGGGTTATTTTTGGATATGGGCTTAGGTTGAGGTAAGACCGTTTCAACACTGACTGCTGTAGACCAGCTGCTGTACGACTACTTCGACGTGGAAAAGGTTTTAGTAATAGCACCCTTGCGAGTAGCACAAAAAACCTGGCCGGATGAGATACGTAAATGGGACCACCTGAAGCACTTGAGAATTAGTCTGATCCTAGGAACAGAGAAACAACGTCTGGGAGCCCTCCAGGCTAAAGCCGATATTTGGATCATTAACCGGGAAAATGTGGAGTGGTTAGTTGACCTGTACGGTAAAAATTGGCCTTTTGACATGGTGGTCATCGACGAACTATCCAGTTTTAAATCTAGTAAAGCTAAACGGTTTAGAGCCCTACGCAAGGTGCGTCCTATGATAAAGCGTATTGTAGGTTTAACTGGCACACCAGCACCTAATGGCTTAATCGATCTCTGGCCACAGGTGTACCTCCTGGATCAGGGTGAGCGCCTGGGCAAAACAGTTACCGGATACCGGAGCCGGTACTTCGAACCGGGAAAACGTAACCGGACTGTAATTTTTACCTGGGATCCTAAACCGGGAGCTGAGGAAGCAATTTATAGCAAGCTGGAGGATTTGTGTGTAAGTATGTCAGCCGAGGATTGGCTGCAGATGCCGGAAAGGATTGACCGAGAGGTAATAGTTCAGATACCGGAGGCGGCCCGAGCACAATATGACCAGCTGGAGCGTGATTTACTTTTACCTTTTGCCGGCGGCGATATAACCGCAGATACCATGGCGATCCTATCTAATAAATTATTGCAGATGGCCAATGGCGCCGTATACGACGAAAACGGAGCCACCCGGGAGATTCACCGGGCTAAACTCGAGGCCCTGGATGATATCCTGGAAGCTGCAAATGGTCAGCCGGTGCTTGTGTTTTACAATTATCAGCACGACCGAGATAGGGTACTGAAGCATATACCTACAGCCCGGGTACTGGACACCGAGGATGACATTGAGAAGTGGAACCAGGGTAAAATACCGGTCATGTTAGCACATCCGGCCAGTGCCGGTCATGGCTTGAACCTGCAGGCCGGAGGGAACATCATAGTCTGGTTCGGCTTAACCTGGTCTTTAGAACTGTATCTTCAGGCCATTGCTAGGCTTTATCGTCAAGGCCAGGATAAAAGCGTGATTGTTCACCATTTAATAGCAGAGGGAACTATCGATGAAGATGTGATGCGGGCTTTGGCCGGCAAGGATGTAAGTCAAAAAGCTTTACTGGAAGCAGTTAAAGCAAGGATTGAAAAATACCAGGCGGCGTAAGGAGAGGAGGAAATTTAGTTGGGTAGTGATAGCGCATTTGGAGAACCGTTTTACAGTATAAAAGACAGTGGTGCCCGCCACGAATTCGATACCGGAGCAGTGAGAGACATCCAGGAGGGCAAGGGTAGATATGACCTGTTACCCTGGGAAGCGATCCATGAACTGGCACTGCACTGTGAACAGGGTGCTGTCAAATATGGGGAGCGGAATTGCGAGAAAGGTATACCGATACACAGCCTTATTGACAGCGCCATCCGCCATCTATCTTGCTATATGCGGGGAATGAAGGATGAGCCACACCTGAGGGCCGCACTCTGGAATATAGCGTTTGCCATCTGGATGGAGCAGAAACATCCAGAGATGCAGGATATACCAGTTAGGAGGGAGGATACGTGAGTAAAAACACAGGTTACAGCTTAACTGGTCTGGCTCCGGGCAACAATCCCCAGGTAGTACCAAAAGAAGAGGAGCAAGGGCCGCCTGAGGGCGTTATAGATACCACGGTAAAAGTCTACCGGCTTAATCCGGACGGTAGCAAAGGCGAGTTCTTAAGGACGATGCCAGCCTACCCCGAGGGCTGGGAGGAAAGAAGGTTTGCCCCGGGGTCGGGGGGCAAGAAAAAAGAGAAAGAGGAGGATGACGAGATGGCAAAAAAGAGGACTAAAGCAAAAATAGACTGGAAAGAAATAGGGCCTAAAATTGATGAACTGAATGCTAAAGGGGTAACAACTAGAGCTATAGCAGATACAGTTGGAATAAGCTACGCATCAGTATTTAGGTACTTGGAAAAACAAAAGGAAATTACTCCATCTAAAAAGCAGATTAAAAAGGATATTTTCACAGGAGAAACAGAGGACTCCTGGAAATGTAGCGCTTGCGGGGGAACTACAGATTATGTGGAGCGTTTTACAGATGCAGAAGGAGAAAAATTATGTATGCAGTGCTATTTAGGCAAAGAACAGCAGACCCAGCCTCCCGAATCGGATCAGGCCGCGAACCAGGAGCCGGAACGGGAGGAGCCTAGGGAGTCTGCTGAAAATAGTATACCCTACTCTGTTGAAAGATTAGAAAACATAGGGAGAGAAATTAACCCGGATGACGACACGAAAATCTATACCCCGGAACGGCAGAACTACACTATCACCCAGTACAATGAGCAGATTAAGCAGGGCGGCTTTACCGCAGCCGATGAGGAGCCAATACCGTATACGCCAGTAGAAAACCCGTTTGACCTTAACCGGTTTAAGATTGCGGTCCTAGAAATATTCCAGGAAGTGGCCAGGGCTAACCAGGCACCGGCGTATGTGAGCTTAGCGTTTATGAATGCCATTATCGACACCTATCCGGAAAAGGGGGAGTGATTTTATGAAGGTTTACATAGCTGGAAAAATAACGGGTAATCCAGGCTATAAGGAGCAGTTTGCCGAAGCCGAGAGGCACTTAAGAGCGCAAGGTCATACCACCATGAACCCTGCCGTGCTACCAGACGGTTTCGAGCACCATGAGTATATGCAAATTTGTTTTAGCATGATAGATGTTTGTGATGCAGTGTACTTTCTGGGCAACTGGCGGGACAGCGTAGGGGCGACCATGGAGCGTAACTATGCGATAAACACCGGCAAGGTTTTGGTTAAGGGAGGGACGGTAGCTATGAAAATCAACCTACCCGACATAGAAATACAGCCTGACTGGACTATTCCCAGCCAGGTCAAGAAAATAGGTGAAGAATACGGCGAAGTAGCCGAGGCTGTTGCAATGGATGACCCGGTGCGTACCATCAAAGAGGCACTGGATACCATGCAGACCTGCGCCACCTTAATTAATATGGTCCTGGCTGAGTGGAAGGTCCCATTGGACCGGTTCTTGTGGGAGCACGAGGAGAAGTTGGCTAAAAAAGGTTATATGGGGGTGAAGATAGATGGCTAAAGAAACACCAGCGGGGAGAGAGATGGACGCACTGATAGCGGAGAAGATTATGGGGTATACCCTTTCGGAATTAAGTTTGCCCGCTTATCCAAAATACAAGCTATTTGGCATTGAAAGCGGAGAATTTAGTGGATATGTGAAAGAAGTGCCCCACTATTCCACCGACATAGCGGCGGCGTGGAAGGTGGTGGAGAAGATGGGGAATTACCTCTTCGCGTGTGGACGAACTGATGATGGAATATGGGAGGCATATTTCTTTCCGGTTAACTCCGGGATAGGCAAATTAAGCGAGGCGCACGGAGACACTGCGCCATCGGCAATCTGCCGCGCCGCACTAAAAGCTATGGGGGGTGCGTATTGATGTCTAAAGAAAAACCTGTACCCGAAATGTGCGCCGGGTGCGCCCGTAACAAGAATATGTACTGCGAGGTAATCAAGGCACCAGGTTGGCTCCACGAGCATCGGGGGATATGTTTCGCCTGGGTCAACGAGGCTCGGGCGAAGGAGATAGAAGCAGAGATAAAGATTATTCATAAGGGGGCGAAGGCGTGAAAGAGATTATTAAGTTTCGCGGGAAGCGGGTAGACACCGGGGAATGGGTGTTTGGGAATGTGATTGGCGTGGATTGTAGTTATGTCATTGCGCAAAACATGTTTGAGTGGGTAGAGAATTCAGGGTTACAGGGTGGAGATTGGTGGCACGTTATCCCCGACACCGTGGGCCAGTACACCGGATTGAAGGATAAGAATAGCAAGGAGATTTATGAAGGGGATATTCTCCGCCACAAATGGAATAGCGGAAACGACATTTTCTTAGAAACCATTTCAGAAGTTAAGTTTTCTAGAGGTGCTTTTGTTGTGGATGATAAGAAAAGAGCTGACTGGTTATTGTCCCTTCACGCCCTGCCTAAATGGGCAGAGATTGAAGTCATCGGCAATATCTATGAAAACCCCGGACTGCTGGAGGTGGAATAACATGACTATTCACGACGAAATTAACCAGGCCCTGGCCCAGTTGGCCCAGGCCAGGCAGAACTTTGATTATGCTACTCCCGATTTTATCGACGTTGCGGTTGCCGAGCTGGCAGCCGCCGAGGCCCGGGTAGATTTGTTTTACCGGCTGGCGAAGGAGGCGGGGTAATGGATAGATTTCTAAACCAAATAATCTGTGGTGACTGCCTAGAGGTTTTAAAAATCATGCCCGATAACAGTGTTGATTCTATTGTAACTGACCCACCCTACGAATTAGGCTTCATGGGTAAGAAGTGGGATAGTACAGGAATTGCTTACAATGTTGAGTTGTGGCAAGAGTGCTTAAGAGTATTGAAGTATGGCGGTTATTTACTAGCTTTTGGTGGCACTAGAACATATCACCGCATGGCTTGTGCGATAGAAGATGCAGGATTTGAAATTAGAGATCAAATACAATGGATATATGGAAGTGGATTTCCTAAAAGCATGGATATAAGTAAGGCCATTGATAAAAAGGCGGGGGCTGAAAGGAAGGTTATCGGACAGTTAAAAAGAAATGATAGAGTGCTACCTTCGGGTCAAGGCGGTTATCATGGAAGGCTGCATGAGCAATACCAAGAAAAAGGTAGAGAATCAATTAAGTTAGACATTACAGCCCCTTCAACCGATGAAGCAAAACAATGGGAAGGATGGGGAACCGCCCTGAAACCCGCCAATGAGCCTATTGTAGTAGCAAGAAAGCCTTTGAGCGAAAAGACTGTAGCCGATAATGTACTCAAATGGGGTACAGGTGGAATAAATATTGATGGGTGTAGGGTACCAACAGATGAAGACAGAAGCAGACCAATAGGTCCACAAAATAATGCCAATACTTATATGAAGGGATGGAAAGGTGGAAAAACCGAATCACATCCCCAAGGTCGCTTCCCTGCCAACATAATCTTTGACGAAAAAGCAGGACGGTTGCTTGATGAGCAAAGTGGGATAAGCAAAGGTTCTAATAGTGGGATTAGAAAAGCTGGAAGTGAATTTGGACAAGGAAGTGGATGGAATAAGCATAAAAACAAAGATACATTTAGAGTAGGTCATAACGACTCAGGCGGTGCTTCCCGTTTCTTCTACTGCGCTAAAGCAAGTAAAAAAGAACGAAGGGAAAGCAAGCATCCGACAGTAAAACCGTTAAACCTGATGCGGTACCTAGTAAGGTTAGTGACACCGCCAAACGGAACAGCATTAGACCCATTCGCAGGAAGCGGAACGACTCTCGAAGCAGCAATGTTAGAGGGGTTTTGTTTTGTTGGCATTGAAGAGCAAGCAGAGTACATACCTGATATACAGGCAAGGGTTAAACAGGCACAGGCACAGAGTCAACAAAGTTTATTTGGATAGTGGAGGGTGAATAAGTGGATAAGTGGCTCAGTAAGAGGGACCTGAGATACGCAGTCCAAAGAAACCACGACATGAGAGGGGGAGTAACCTGATGGCATTCTTTTCACAGGCGAACCTGGAGGCCGTCGGTGGCCGGGATAAAATACGGCTCTGTCCCCGGTGCGGGCTGAGTCTGGAGTACATAGCCGGGCGGGGGTACTGTTGCCCGAAAGGGCACGGGTGTTGGTGGCCGCAGGGAGAGCAGAAGATTATCCGGGAGCCTCCAGATGCAGTGTATGCAGGCGGGGCGATTGAACCCAAGGGGGTGAGCAAGGGTAGGAAGCGGAAGAAGAATAGAAAAGAAAAATGGATTAGTGATTATATAGAGACTTGACAACCATACTTGACTTGATTACAATAATGTTGTAGCTGTTTGCCTACAGGCAGGCAGCTGTTTTTATTTGAGACCGGGAAACCCATGACTCCACGTCATGGCGCCCGGCTTTTTTTATTGCCCTTTTTTCAGGGGAATATGTGCATGTGTATGTATGTGTATATGTTATATATAACTATATATCTAGTTATATATAACTAATATATATAGACATTATATAAGGTGATATATATGGCTAAACCATGGGCAATACAATTCTATAAGAGTAGAGTATGGTTAGACTGTAGAGCCGCATACATCCAATCGGTATTCGGATTGTGCGAACGATGCCAGCAGCCAGGGCTAATAGTCCATCATAAGGTGCAGCTGACGCCAGCCAACATTGGTGACCCGAACGTCACGCTGGCCTGGGACAACCTGGAGTACTTATGCCAGGAGTGCCACAACCGTGAACACGGAGGCGCCAGTACAGCAGAGGGATTGGTTTTTGATATTAATGGGGATTTAGTGGAGGCGTAATTAAATTTCATAGGAAATAGGGTCTGCAGCCCGACAAGAGGGGGAACTC
>Ga0209510_1002826_pt1 | contig 17172 bp, 11 predicted proteins | sample BiotimSIPDNA_FD_185749 | JGI IMG/M metagenome (GOLD analysis project Ga0209510, IMG submission 185749) | Anaerobic biogas reactor microbial communites from Washington, USA - Biogas_R1 time_0 SIP DNA (SPAdes) (version 2) | ecosystem: Engineered > Bioreactor > Anaerobic > Unclassified | place... | reverse complement strand
GACCTGGATGACAGTTTTTGACTGTTCTTTTTCGTGTCGGCTAGATCCGACTGAATGGATGCGGGGATTGGATTCTGCCGGGCCCAGGAGTTGGAATTGTGAAACAGCATGATAGGATTGAGACAATTTCTGGAACAGACAGCAATCCTCTTCGAATTGCCTTTCGTATCGTTGGATGTCGATCATGTCGCAATAACCTTGAACCGGGTTCATATCGGTTGAGGTCGGTGTGATGATTCAATTCACTTTCAGGAGTTTGGGCGGGTGGTGAAAATGTATGATGCGAGGGAATTCATTCTTATATGGTCAAATGCGGCGATAATTGATCTTTTAATTCGCTTGTAAATACGATGTAAAAAGGCTAACAAAAGAGAAAAACTACTCAATCTTGTATACCCATGTTATTCCGTCCATGTTCTGTTCGGGGTTCGCTTCGGCTGTTTGTTGGTTGTTGCGTATTCCTTCTTCTGTGTGCTGCTGACGCTCAGGCGGCTGACATCAGTTTGGCGCCGCCCAGTGTGAGCGCGGGGCTTCCGAAGGTGTTGTCCAAACGGGCGGATGCCTCGTCTTTCAGTAATGTGGGATTCACCGAGCAGATGATCGCCGACATGCTGTGGGCATCGTGCGGAGTGAACCGTCCATTGGACAATGGAGGGCGCCGGACCACGAACTATTCCTGGAACAAACGTGACACAGATGTTTATCTGGCCGCTGCGAATGGGTTGTTCCTGTATGACGCAGTCGAGCATAAGCTCGTGAAGAAACATGGTGATGACATCCGGTCTTTGATCAACCCGGAGTCCATCAATCCTGCTTATGTTGTGATTCACGTGTCGAACAGTTCCCGATTGGGTAGTGCGGGTGCGGATTATGGGGCGATTCACTCGGCCTTTTGTGCGGAGAATGTTTTGTTATACTGCACGGATCGCGGACTTGCTATTTCCACTTCGGGCACCATCCCGTCAGGCCTGAAAACAGCGATGGGACTGGACTCCACTCAGGACCTGATCCATGTTGTGCAGAACGTTGGATACGCTTCCGGATCTTCCGGGCATCCAGATCCATGGATGGTAAAGGAGAAGCACCTGATCAATGCATCGGTGAACAGCGCGATCGCATTGAAGGCACTAAAGGAGCGGCGTTCGACGAGCAGTTTTTCGGCAACCGAACTCACATTGCAGCAGTTATCGGATCTGATGTGGGTTGGTGCGGGAAGGATTGGTTCGAATGGACCCCTGACTTATCCGATGGTTTCTGCGCAGAGGCACATGGATCTTTATGTGGTGCTACCCAGTGGTGTGTATGTCTATCGCGAGGCAACCCATGTTCTTGAGCAGATTTCGGAAAATGATGTCCGGTCAGGATTCGGAAAGGCCCCCGCATATGGTACATTGGTATATGTGTCGGATGTTTCGAAGCTTGGTGATGTGTCGGCCAAGACAACATTCCGGAGTTTTCACACTGGCTTCATGGCTCAGAATGTGTCGGCCTACTGTGCTGAAAATGGAATTGGCCACCACATCCGCTCGTCGAAACCAGACAATCTATCCACTTTGTTGAACCTGAACTCGAATCAGTCGGCGTTTATCGTTCAGACGATTGGTATCCCATCGTCGGCTCCCGGAAGTTCGCAGGTGAATGTTACCGCTGGTTCCGGTGGAATGGTGTCCGGCTCCTCCAGTCAGAGTATTGCTTACCGTGGCACGGGCCAATCGGTATCTGCCCGACCGAACCCGGGATATCAGTTCGCATACTGGAGTGGACTGCCTGGTGGGAGAGTGACAGAGATTCCCTTGACTTTGGAGAATGTGATTTGCCCGATGAACATTACCGCGGTATTTGAGGAAGCATTTTCTCTGAACAATCCACCTGTGTTGGATGCGGTTGGCGATCGTTCCGTGAGGGCGGGTTCCGGGGTTCATATCGAGATCAATGCGACCGATCCGGATGGGAATGATCTGGACTACACTGCTACCGGAGAATAGATCCAATCCGCAAGAATTGGATCAGGTGGGCGTAGTGTGGAACTGAATCATTAATGAAATGGCCTTCCAACAGGCGGGTATTTTGGGTGACGCTGTTTCTCGCGGCATGTCATGCGTGTAGCGTTTATTCGTTCTTGTTGGCTAACCAATCTCCTGTTTTGGATCCGGTTGGGGACAGGACGGTGGAGGCTGGAACTCAGCTTGTGATTGGGGTGAGCGGCAGCGATCCAGATGGGCAGTCTCTTCAATTAGCTGCGACGGATGGATCCCATGCGCAGGCTCCTGAGATTGAAGCTGTGGGCCAACCGAGGCACCGGACGGTGCCGGTCGGAAATGCCGCGAGCTTTCGGGTTCGAGCATCGGGAACGCGTCCTATGTCTTTTCAGTGGAAGCTCAATGGGGTGAATCTTCCTGGGGCGAACGAGTCTCAAGTGACAGTCCCGACATCTGCGGCGAACATCGGGACCAATCTCCTGTTGACTGTTGTTGTTACGAATGATGCCGGATCGACCACCAGCGAAGCTGCCCGGTTGAATGTAAGAGCGGCGGATGGGAGTCAGGTGGGTGGTGATCTTCATCCGATTGGTCCTGAGGGTCTTGGCGCTGGAAATGTCGCGGCCCCGCAGCACATGCGGAAGATTAACGGACAGACCGGTTGGTTTGCATCTCCGGTGGTATATGACCTCAATGGAGATGGGTCCAGTGAGTTGATTGCCGGATACTACACGCTCTATGTCTATGATCGGATGGGTGCCTTGCTTTCGAGTCAGGCCGGGAACGGATCACGGATCTATGCACCTTTTGTGGTGGCCGATCTGGAAGGGGATGGCGTTACCGAAATCGCATGTGGGCAGGGGAAGAATGTCTACGTCTATGAATGGGTAAATGGTGCGCTTCGTGTGAAATCGGGCTGGCCTGCCGACACAACTTGTGGATCGAAGTCGCCCGAAGTGCGTGGGCTTGCAGCTGGTGATCTGAATGGAGATGGCAAGATTGAAGTCGTCGCCGTCACGACCCAGACTTTGGCAACCAAGGATGGAGGGGCTCAGGTCTACGTATACAATCCGAACGGATCGCTTTATCAGCCGAGTGGTTTATCCTATCCCGCATGGCCCCGATACAACAACCGCACGGGAGCGGGCGGTGATGCGGACCGGAATGGGCAAGGGCATTCGGGTTTCGGTGGTTTCGGCCTGAACGCGGGGGTGGGAAACATGGATGGGTCGGCGGATCTTGAAGTGATTGCCACCTACGACAACCACATGATTCAGGCATTCAAACACAACGGGCTGGCGATTGATGCGTCGCCGTATTATACCAACCGCTCACCGGATCATCTTGGAAAGCGCTTAACCTGGGGACAGTTCATCCGTTGGTGTGATCCGGAGGTGGAGCACAACCACTATCATTTGCACACGGGTCCTTGGCCAAATGTTGGAAATGGGCAGGAATGGTTGCAGCTCACGGCCTCACCTCCGGGTTTCGGGGATTTGGACGGAGACGGGCATCTGGAGGTTATATCGATTTCGAACATCGAAACGGGCTCACGGCCTCACCTCCGGGTTTCGGGGATTTGGACGGAGACGGGCATCTGGAGGTTATATCGATTCCGAACATCGAAACGGGTATTCCATATGTCACCCAGGCCTACGGTATTCAGGTGCTCCAAGGCGCATTTGGGGATGGATCGCGCAGTGGGCGGCGGCTTCCAGGATGGGAAGTGCTGCCGCGCGGGGGTAGCCCGATTGAGGTGGAGGGATGGTATCCTCCAACGGGGGTTCCCGCACCTGCAATCACGAATATTCAAGGCGACGAACGTCCCGAGATCATCGTTTCATTGAACGATGGTTTCATGTATGCCTTTGATGCCGGTGCGACCCTATTGTGGCGATTCAACTACCGGGGTGCGAAGAGCATTCTCTTTGCATCGGAACCGATGGTTGCAGATCTCAATCAAGATGGGATACCCGAGATTGTGTTCAGTACCTTTGGATCTCCGGATGTTCATGACAGCGGACGACTGGTGATTCTTGAGGCGGATGGGGCACTCCTGTTCGATGTTCTGTTGCCGAACCCCGGGCACAATGGCAATGGGAATGGGGCACCGTCCGCGCCAACTGTTGCGGATCTCGACGGAGACGGTCAACTCGAGGTATTTGTTCAGACATTCGAGCACGGGATGGATGTGTTTACCATTCCCGGATCGGCATCAAATTTTCTGCCTTGGAATAATGCCCGCGGCGGGCTGTTGCGCAAGGGGCAACCGGATTAAGCCCAAACGCATGTGAAAGTGGCGCTCCGGTATGACGGGAATGCACCGGTATGCATAAGGCGCTGCCTTTAGCTTAGTTGACGAACGACAGGATCAGGGCACCTTTCATTGTGAGTTCAATTGATCGAGACATTCCAACATGAAACAGAACAAAAGCCCACTTTCTATTCTATTCCTGATGGTTGTGATTGCTTCGGTGGTTCAAGCTGAGGTGAATTTCGGAGACGCCCCTGCTGCGATGAATCCGGTGGCTCCCTTACCCGTTGTTCGTGTGGATGGGAATCGGTTTGTCGGAGGATCGGGTGAAACCATGGTTTTCCGCGGGTTGGCGCTTGCGGATCCCTACCACCTGGACAAATCCGGTAGGTGGACCAGGGAGTATTTTGAAGCGGCCCGCAGTTGGAATGCGAATATCGTTCGTATTCCGGTTCATCCGGCGTGTTGGCGGGATTGGGGAAGCGAGAAATACATCCGGATGATTGATGACGCAGTTGCGTGGTCGTCGGATCTCGGAATGTATGTGATCATCGACTGGCATACGATTGGGAATCCACAGAATGGAGTGGCGCACCGCCCGTCCTATCTTACCACGCGTGAAGAGACCTTCAACTTCTGGTATTTGATGGCCAACCGGTACCGGAACAACCCCACAGTGGCCTTTTTCGAGCTTTTCAATGAGCCAACCAACCGCCGTGGGATGATGGGTACTCTGACATGGAAATTTCATAAGGCGTACATGGAGGAGTTGATTCGTATGATCCATGCGATTGACCCGTCGAAGATCGCACTCGTGGCCGGTTTTGATTGGGCCTATGAGCTGCGCAATGCCGGGGCGGACCCCATCGAGGCGGATAATGTGGCCTATGTTACCCATCCGTATCCGCAGAAGCGTCCCGAGCCATGGGAAGGGCATTGGCAGGAGGATTGGGGATTTCTGGCGGAGCGTTTTCCAATCATGGCTACTGAGTTTGGGTTTATGAGTGCCGATGGGCCTGGAGCGCATAACCCGGTGATTGGAGATGAACGCTACGGAGAGGCGTTGATCCGTTTCTTTAACGAACGGGGCATTTCTTGGACGGCTTGGGTTTTTGATCCGCAATGGTCGCCCCAGCTCATTCAGGATTGGGACTACACTCCAACTGCCCAAGGAAGGTACTTCCGCGACGCAATGAAGCGGGATAATCCTTGAGACAAGCGGCTTTGATGCGAACCGCTTGTCCCTGGAAGCGGACTGCCCGGAAACGCAGGTGCTCAGAGGCTGAAAACCATGGGCACTCTTACGCGGGTGTTGACGGCTTTTCCACCCTTCATGCCCGGTTTGAATTTCCATCGGGAAAGGGCGTCAATTGCCGGTCGGTCGAAGTCCGGATGGCTGGATTTTTCGACCTTGATATTCCGGACGGATCCGTTGCTCTCGACGACAATCAGAAGATTCACTTGTCCTGAAATGCCCAAGCTTTTCAGCCGTGGAGGGTAGTTGGGGCTGATCTGTTTTGTGGGGACCGGTTTTTCGTCGACTTCCCAGTCGTCGAAATCGATCTCGGTGTTCATGAGACCGGTGAGGTCGGGAAGCGCATAGCCCCCAGTCCCGCTTCCCGCTGTTGGATTCAGGATCAGATCGAGTTCCTCGATTCCTAGGAATACCTTCGGCTCCTCAAATTCGGGCTCCATGGTTTTTGCCGGTGGAGGGGGAGTCGGAGGAGGCGGAGCCTCGAAGACTACTGGTGGCGGGATCATGACAACAGTCTCCTCTGTCGCGGTGGAGGTCTGGTGGACGATGTGGTTGATGGCCTGAATGATGGGAATGCTGGCAAAGAGGATCAATGCACAGATGATGCCCAGTGAGAAGGGATGGGTAGGATTCAGGGGAGATTGTGCGATTGTCGTGTGCATGATGTTATGGATGTTCGGGGTTCCGGGACATGCCTTCCGGTTTGGCGGACGGGTTCGCTATGATTCCCTTTCCACAGTAGCTACGCACAGACCCGATCCCATATTAGTAGAAAAGTGTGGTTATTTTGATTGAATGACTTCTGCTACAGGGAGGTCATTTCCCAGAAACAGAACGGCCCGCTTGAGCGCGGCGCTCAAGCGGGCCGAAAGAGAATCCGGATACTCTTGATCCGATCCGGTTTACCAGAAGATGACGTACAGAATCAGCGTGACGATGACAACCGCGATACCTCCCCATTTCGCGGATTTGGAGCTTTCCATCGACATGGCCGGGTTGACTGGCATTGTGATTGGCGCGGGAAGCGGATTCACTTTCGTGAGGATGGCACAAAGAGCCATTACGGTGAGGAAGCAGATGCCCATCCGGTCGAGGAACGAGATCTCCGGGGCAAACCACCAGCCCTGCTTCACAATCCATGCGCCCAGGAACAATTTGAGGCTACCATAGAGGACTGCGTTGAGGACGATTCCGAGCCAGCCGAGGTAACGGGGCGCCCGGGGAACCAGGAATCCGAAAATGAACACCGCGAGCACCCCCGGAGAAATGAATCCTTGGAATTCCTGAATGAAGGTGAAGATGCCACCGAACTCGGGCCTGCCGAGTTTCGGGGCAATAAGGCAGGCGATAAGCACAAAGACGACGACAAACACACGACCCATGCCGACAAGGAAGGAAGATTCCGGCTCTTTGCCTCCGTTGAAAAACTTTGTGATTTTGGCCCCAATGTCCATTGTGGCGATGGTGGAGGCTGAGTTGAGCATGGATGCCAGTGAGCTAACCACCGCTCCGAAAATCGCAGCGAGAACAAACCATGAGGTTCCCGGTTTGAGCAGGTTGCGCAGGAGCGTCGGGAATGCGGCATCGTAGTCGTAGCCGATAAGGCGGGTGGATACAGGAATCTTGTTTGCCGTGGCTTTGCGGATTGCCTCTGCATTGGCTGCGAAGAGCTCATCCGGATTTGCGTATGGAAGGACGATTTCGGCTTCTCCGATTTTGGCGAGGTTGTGGGTTAGGATCTCGGAAGCCTTTTCGGATGAAAGGCGGGCGAATTCCACTGAGAAGGGTATCACACTCTCGAGACTGCCATTATCGAGGGCCTGAATGACCGATTGGTTTTTGATGTCGGCCTGATTTCGCAGATCTCCACTGAACAAATTGAACGCCAGCATGCCTGGAATCACTACGACGAAGGGAATAATAATCTTCAGGGCTGCGGCGAACACCACCCCTTTTTGCCCTTCAGCAAGGGACTTTGATCCGAGCGAGCGTTGGACGATGTACTGATTAAGGCCCCAGTAGAAGAAGTTTGGAATCCAGAGGCCAAGTATCAGGACTGTCCATGGGATTTCGGCATCGGTCTTTGGCCTGACCATGTGCATTTTTCCTCCGCTGGCGTTAGGTCCGTCTACCGCGATAGCCTCACTGTCTTTTCCATCGTTCAAAAGTATGAACCGTTCCCATGCCCCTGCGTTTGCGATATCTTCGACCGTAGCGGATGAATTGGCCACCTTGGTCTGGAAGAGTTCTTCGGCTGGTTTGGATGAAAGCGTGTTGAAGGCCAGCACCATGACGATCGCACCACCTAGAATCAGTGCCGTCCCCCATACGAGGTCCGTCCATGCACAGGCCTTGAGGCCTCCGATAAAAACGTATACTGCGGCACAGATCCCGATGATCCAGCATCCAACGGTGATATTGCCAAGTGGCAGTCCGAAAAGGGAAGTATCCTGGAAGAACACCGAGATGACCTTGGCCCCGGAAAAAATCACAGATGCGGTCGGCACTCCGACCAGAATAACCATGGTTGCGACTGCCATTACCGTTCTGGAAAGGACTCCGTAGCGGTATTCGAGAAACTCAGGAATGGTGTAAATCCCGGTTTTGAGAAGCTTCGGAAGAAACACGAAGGCGACGACCACGAGGGTGATTGCCGCCATCCACTCGTAGGATGCAATTGCCATGCCCAGCCAGTCGGCGGCTTTTCCCGACATCCCGACAAACTGCTCGGTCGAAATGTTGGCAGCGATGAGCGAAAAGCCGACCAGCCACCAGGTCAGGCCGCGGCCAGCCAGGAAGTATCCACTGGCGGTTTTTTCGTCGGTTGTCCCGTCCTGGCTTTTCCAAATGCCAAGTGACTTTTCCAAATGCCAAGTGAGATGACGCCGACGACTGCGACGACGAACAGAATCAGATCCAGGGTGCTCATGATGGTATATCGGGTTATCCTTAGGTTCGGATGTGTGATTTAGGGATCAATCGTATGCCCGGCCGACAACGGTGTAGGGTCGCATATCGGTGGGGTGATTGGGGATTTTGAAAAGATGATGAAAACCGAATGCGACCGCCATTTCAAATCTATATTGGAACGGGATTTGATGGTGTGATGTTCCGATGCCCGAGATGCAAGCTGATGCATGATGAATGACATTTGTAAGGGGCCGGGCAACAGCATCATAGGCAACTCTCGGGAATTTATGGCCGAATCAGGTCTTTCTTACAAACGTTCACGGGATTCCTGCAAGCAAATCTATATTGGAACGGGATTTGATGGTGGGATGTTCCGATGCCCGAGATGCAAGCTGATGCATGATGAATGACATTTGTAAGGAGCCGGGCAACAGCATCATAGGCAACTCTCGGGAATTTATGGCCGAATCAGGTCTTTCTTACAAACGTTCACGGGATTCCTGCAAGCTGGTGCACGGGACGGGCCTGAGAAACCCATTTCGATTAGGGCGAGCTCCAAATGTTTAGCTTGTGCGCGGCCACGATGGTATTCCGGACAACAAAAAACCCGGCCAGTGATCCGGCCGGGTTTTGTTTTAAGGTTAGAATGACTCGGAATTGGAGTATCAGACGATACCTTGGGCAATCATTGCATCAGCGACTTTGACGAAGCCGGCGATGTTTGCGCCTTTTTGGTAGTTGATGAAACCGTCTGATTCAGTTCCGTATTTCACGCAGGAAGCGTGGATGCTCTGCATGATGCCCAACAAGCGTTGGTCGACTTCCTCGGCCGACCATGATAGACGCATGGCGTTCTGTGACATTTCCAGACCGCTGGTGGCTACTCCGCCGGCGTTTGCGGCCTTGCCAGGTGCGTAGAGAACGCGAGCCTTGAGGAAGATGTCCACGGCTTCGTTGGTGCATGGCATGTTGGCGCCTTCAGCCACGCATTTGCATCCATTCGAAATCAGGGTGCGGGCGTCCTTTTCCTCGACCTCGTTCTGCGTTGCGCACGGCAGTGCGATATCGCATGGGATGCTCCATGGACGGCTGTTTTCCAAATACTGCAGTTTCTGCGATGCTGCGAATTCGGAGATGCGCCCACGGCGAACTTCCTTAAGGTCGATGACTTCCTTGAGTTGTTCTGCTGTTAGACCGTTGGGGATGTGAACGCTACCGTTCGAGTCGGAGAGTGAGACAACCTTGCCACCCAATTCCATAACCTTTTCAGCGGCGTACTGGGCAACGTTTCCAGATCCGGAAATCGTTACTTTTTTGCCTTGGAAGCTGTCACCCTTCATCGCGAGCATTTCTCTCGCGAAGTATACGGTGCCGAATCCGGTGGCTGCAGGGCGCATCAAGCTTCCTCCGTAGGTGAGTCCCTTCCCGGTGAAGGTTGAAGTGAACTCGTTGCGCAGACGCTTGAACTGACCATACATGTAGCCGATTTCGCGACCACCGACCCCGATGTCTCCCGCCGGAACGTCAACGTCAGCTCCAATGTGACGGAAGAGCTCGCTCATGAATGACTGGCAGAAGCGCATTACTTCGGCGTTGCTCTTGCCTTTGGGGTCAAAATCTGAACCGCCTTTTCCTCCACCCATCGGAAGCGTGGTGAGCGAGTTCTTGAAGACCTGTTCAAACGCGAGGAACTTCAGGACGCCGAGACGAACAGTCGGGTGAAAACGGATGCCGCCCTTGTAAGGACCGATTGCGCTGTTCATTTGTACCCGGAATCCGCGGTTCACGTGGGTCCGGCCAGCATCGTCAACCCAAGGAACACGGAACATGATCACACGCTCCGGCTCAACCATACGTTCCAAAAGACCGTCTTGTTTGTATCTAGGGTTTTCCTCCAAAAACGGCCAGAGGGATTTGATGACCTCTTCTACGGCCTGGTGGAATTCCGGTTGATCCGGATCCCGGTCTTTAATCTTTTGAACGAATGATTCAGGGTTATATTGCATGATATTATGTATTGGAAAAAGGGTTATGACATCAGGTCAGCACTTTTCCTGAGACTGTTGTCCCGGGGAGACTAGCTTAATGGAATCATGATACAGTATGGGTTAAGGTTGGGCAGCCGCATGAATGGCTGCAGTCAAAAAAAAGCCGCTTAGTTTCTGTTGAAAGGGCCTGCGCATTCAAGAGCTATTTTATCGAGTTCCCAAAAAACGTCGCGTCTGAAGCGGGGAAAATGGGGTGTATAAGAATTGAGAGCATCGGAATGGGTTGATTGGAGGTCTACATTCAGAGGGATGCATCAGGTATCTAACGTTAGAACGTTGAAGAGATTGTCCGGAAGCGTGTCCGTGTTGTATCGTCTCAAACGATTTAGATGCCGATTTGAGGTAGATATTGGTATCTCAGCAACAAGGATAAAAGTCATGACAGGAAAGGAAATCTTGTTGGAGGCCCTGAGGGGTCGGAAACCAGAGCGCATACCATGGGTCCCTTTTGCCGGGGTTCATGCGGGAAGCTTGATCGGAGCGACGCCGGAATCGTTTCTGCGGGACGCTAGCCTTATTGAGAAAGGCGTTGTGGAAGTGTGTGAGCGTTACAAGCCGGACGGGGTGCCGGTTGTGTTTGATCTGCAGATCGAGGCGGAGATGCTGGGTTGTGAGCTTGAATGGGCTTCCGAGACACCCCCTGCGGTGAAATCTCATCCATTGGCGGGGCAGATGCCGGTTGATCCAGGTGTATTGCCCGATTTTAATGAGAAGGCGGGTCGATTGCCTGTGACGCTCGAGGCGACCCGCAGGCTCAAAGACAGGATCGGACACGATGTGGCCTTGTATGGATTGATCACAGGCCCATTGACCTTGGCCCTTCATCTCAGGAGTGCGGAGCTATTCATGGATTTGATCTGTGATGAGGATTCTGCGGATCGACTGATGGACTATTGTGCGGGAATCGCATGCCGGATGGCCCAGGCTTACATTGACGCTGGCGTGGATGTGGTGGCAGTGGTGGATCCCATGATCAGTCAGATATCCGCTGATCATTTTTCCCGCTTCGTGTCATCTCCCTTGAATCGCGTCTTCGATCTTGTCTCCTCGCAGGGTAGACTTTCGAGTCTGTTTGTGTGTGGAGACGCGACCCGGAACCTTGAGGTGATGTGTGAGACGGGCTGTGACAACGTGTCGGTGGATGAAAATATCGATCTTGCCGTGTTGAGATCAGTTGCCCGCAAAGCGGGGAAGTCATTTGGCGGGAACCTGAAGCTCACCACGACTCTGCTTTTGGGCTCGCCGCTGGAGTGCCAGAAGGACACGATTGAATGTCTGGACAAGGGAGGCGAAGACGGTTTCGTATTGGCCCCGGGGTGCGATTTGCCGTATGCGGTGCCTCCTGCGAATATTGAGGCGGTGGCTCGACTGGTGCATGATCCCTACGAAAGGGATGTGGTGCGGACGCTGGAAGCACATTCAGGTGATGGAGTCCTTCCGGATGTCGTTCTTCCCGATTACGATTCTCTGGACCGGATCCGCATTGATGTGGTGACGCTGAACTCCGCGGCTTGTGCGCCATGTCAATACATGGTGCTTGCGGCGCGCGACGCGGCTGAAACGTTAGGGGATCCAATCGAAGTGGTTGAGCATAAGATTACGACCCTCGAGGGATTGGCGGTAATGCGGAAGCTCGGGGTTCAAGCGATCCCAAGTCTGTGCATTCAGGGGCGGCTTGCTTACGCTTCGATTATTCCAGACAGCAAGACACTTGCCAAGGCCATTCTGAAGGCTTCGGGTAAGAGCTGATGCCTGTGGAGGCTCTCACAATGAGCGGACGAATACCGGTTTTGCTTGTCAGTGGATTTCTGGGAAGTGGAAAAACCACTCTTCTGCGTCATTTGGCGTCGACACTTGTCGACCAAAAACCGGTTTTTCTGGTGAACGAGTTCGCGAGTAAGGGAGTGGATCCTCAGCTCTTGAAAACGACTGGACTGCCTCTGATCACAGTCGAGGGTGGTAGCCTTCTCTGCCGTTGCCGTTCGGCGGATTTCATCCGGCACATGCGCAGATTGGTTGAATTGAGGGATGAAGGCACCGTGGAGGTTGACTTGCTGGTGATTGAGACCAGTGGGATGACGGATCCGAATGGAATGCCAACTCTTTTGAGAGAAAGCCGGCTGGATGTGTTCTTTGAAGTGAGAGAAACGTTGGCGGTGGTAGTGCCCGGGCAATGGATCAAACTTCAGAAGGTATTGCCTGTATTGAATGCGCAGGTGAAAGCGGCGACCCGTGTGATCATCAACAAGTGCGATGTGAGCGAGGAGTCGGAGATCGATGAGACCATTCGGGCGATTCGCGATCTTCGGCGGGATGTGCCAGTTGAGCGGGTTTCGTTCGGAAAGGTCGGATTTACCGATCCGGGTGCACTTCCGGATGCACGTCCGGATTGGGAGGAGGGCGTTTTGCCCGCAAGCCCGGGCTCCTACGTGGCATGTGAATTCAAGCTATTGGGGCGATCATTGGCAACCGAAGCGTTGGTTAAGGTATTGACGGATATCGGATCGGACGTTTACCGCGCCAAAGGGTTCTTGCCCTCCCAATCTGGAGACGGAATGCACTACTTTGACTGGACACCCGGACGGTGGAACTCAAAGCCGGCTCCAGATGTCGCTATATCCGGAGGGTATCTCGTCGTCATTGGCCACAGAAACTCCGAGCCGTCGATCATCCGGTCCGTTGGTGGATTGATCGCCGGATCAGAATAGAAAGCGGAGCAAGAGCTTTCGCCAATTGCTCCGCCAAATGTGGGGGATCAATGGTTGTCTTGATTACTGGCGGACAAGGCCGGTCAGATCACGGACTGCACCCTTATCAGCGCTTAGAGCCATGAGCGCATAAGCCCGGAGGGCTTCGCTGACTGGTCGGTTGCGCGCAACCGGTTTCCACGCGAGATCACCTTTTGCCACCATGGCTTTGCGCCTTGCAGCCAGCACGTCATCAGGAACAGCGATGCGTATCCGTCCTCGACCAAGCCGATGTTTCCGCCGGACGCCGCTTCGGGGGATGCATGACCGATCGAAAGCCCACTGGTGCCTCCGGAGAATCGCCCGTCGGTAACAAGTGCACACAGCTTATCCAGTTTCCTGGATTTGAGGTAGCTGGTCGGGTAAAGCATTTCCTGCATCCCGGGTCCACCGCGAGGTCCTTCGTAGCGGATCACAACGACGTGCCCTGGCTGAACCTTGCCTTGAATGATGCCTACGACCGCATCTTCCTGGCTTTCGAACACAATGGCCGTGCCCTTGAATGTGAGAATGGAAGCATCAACACCCGCGGTTTTAACAATGCATCCATCAAGTGCGAGGTTGCCCTTCAAAACAGCAAGTCCACCGTCCTGACTATAGGCTGAGGCTTTGGTCCGGATGCATCCTTCCGATCGATCCTTATCGAGGGACTCCCATTGGTTGCGTTGGCTGAAAGCGTGTTGGGTCTTGATTCTGCCGGGTGCAGCCCCATAGCGTTTGAGTGCTTCCGGATCATCCGACACCATGATGTCCCAGCGTTGAATCGCCTCTCCCATGGAAGCCGAGTGGACGGTGGGATTATCGCGGTGGATTAGTCCCGCGCGATCCAACTCCGCCAGAATTCCCATGATCCCGCCGGCCCGGTTCACATCCTCCATGTGGTATTTGTTGGTGGAAGGAGCCACTTTGCACAGATTTGGAACTTTTCGGGAAAGCTTGTCGATGTTGTCCATCGTGAAGTCAACCCCCGCAGCGTGGGCGGCAGCGAGGAGATGAAGCACCGTGTTGGTGGAACCGCCCATTGCAATATCGAGACTCATTGCGTTTTCGAAAGCCTTGAAGGTGCATATGGATCGGGGAAGCGTCGATGCATCGTCTTTTTCGTAGTAACGGCGAGCCATGGCGACGATTTGTTTCCCGGCCTCCATGAAGAGGTCTTTTCTGACTTCGTGGGTGGCTACGATGGATCCGTTTCCGGGAAGCGCCATTCCGATGGCCTCGAGCAGGCAGTTCATCGAATTGGCAGTGAACATTCCCGAGCAGGAACCACAGGTCGGACATGCCTCGTTTTCGATGCGGTTGAGATCTTCATCGCTCACAGCATCATCGGCAGCGGCAACCATCGAATCGATGAGGTCGAGCCGGAGGGTTTTTCCGTTGATGGAAGCCTTCCCCGACTCCATAGGTCCTCCCGTTATGAAGATAGTGGGGATGTTGAGGCGCAGGGAGGCCATTAACATCCCCGGTGTGATTTTGTCGCAGTTGGAAATGCAAACCAATGCGTCAGCGCAGTGGGCGTTGCACATGTATTCTACAGAATCCGCGATCAGGTCTCGGCTGGGCAAACTGTAGAGCATGCCTCCATGGCCCATTGCGATTCCGTCATCCACCGCGATGGTGTTGAATTCGCGTCCGACTCCGCCTGCTTCGTAAATTGCGGAACATACCAGCTGTCCCATGTCTTTTAGGTGGACATGTCCAGGGACGAACTGGGTGAACGAGTTGGCCACCGCAATGATTGGACGATCGAGATCCTGATTGCTCAGTCCGGTCGCTCTCCAGAGTGCGCGCGCTCCGGCCATGTTTCTGCCCTTTGTGGTGGTGTGGCTGCGGTATGTAGGCATGGTATTTTTGATTATTGAAAGAAAAACGAGCTTACGTTGTGAATATGTATCCATCTACGGCAGGCGAATTACGGGATTTGCCATGTCCGGGGATAAGCCGGCATCAATAGCAGAACAGGGTAGGAGGGTCAAATTCCTTTTTGGAATTGCGGGATCACGCAGGTTGTGCTGATGATAAAAAATCCCAACCCGATCGACCTCAGAGAAATGAAACGGAGAGACGACGAGCCGTTATCGCTTGAAGCCTGGCGTGGCAAACGCATGAGGATCGGTCGTCCACTGATGTGGGCCTTGGCCGTTCAGGCCGGAGTGTTGATGCTGACGGTATTTGTGGTCGTGTTCATTCCGACGGAGCGCAAGGATCCCGAGTTTGTTGCCCACAAGACCATCTATCTGCCCCAGCGAGAGATCGAGCATCAGGTCGCGTTGTCGGCTTTTGAGCAGGTGGCCAGTCCCTCACTTGTGATGGAAAGAATAACGGTGGATGGATTGTCCGACCATGGTTTGCCGGATCTTCCTTCTGTCCCGGATCAGGCATTCCAGCCCATGATGACCCCCGACATGTTGCCCCCATCCTCCCAACTGCCAGGCATTTCGGGATTAGCTGGAATGGCGGCCAGCCTCGGCAAAGGTGCATCGAACCTGTCCTTTTTCGGGGTGTCGGATCATGGTGAACGAGTGGTGATAGCCTTTGACGTGTCCCAATCTGTCATCGACAAGGCGGCCCGCTCGGGCGTGCCCGTGGACAAGATAAAGGAGGAAGCGGCACGCTTGATTGATAGCCTGAACGCGCACACAACCTTTTCAGTGGTTCAGTTCATCAGGCGGTATGAGGTTTTCAGCCCTGAGATGATTCCCGCCACAGTTTCGCACAAAAAGAAGGCTTTGGATTGGCTTGACCATTCCTTCTTCACGCGGGGGGTCAGTCCAGCCAGTTGGAAACGGATGGAGTCGGACACGGGCAAGCCGTTGATGGACGGGATTCAGGCAGTGATGGAGGAGGTCTTCGCATGGGAGCCCGATGTGATATTTATTCTTTCGGATGGAGGATTCGGGCGAAACTTTCCCAAGCGTTGTTCCGAGGTGGACCTGAACGAACTTGATAGGGACGTTGAACGACTGCAGTCCAATCTGCCATCAAAAGCCAGGATTCATTTCATCGGGTTTGAGATGAAACCCAATCGGCAGGCGGGGGTCCAGAGCATCGTCCGGAAATCCGGCGGAACCTTCAAATCATTCTAAAACATCCGGGTGGACTTTACTGATGAGAATTTTCTTGCAAACCCCGCCTGGTGTTATCACTTGTTTATCTTTTTTCGGGCGCCGGCAGGTTCACTTCCGGGGTCTGACTCAAAATCAAACACTAACATCATCCCGTAAGAAAATCGTTTCTCTCCCTCAATCGGGGGAGCTTTGAACATCATGAATATTACAGTAAAAGATCTGTTGGATGCCGGAGTTCATTTCGGGCATCAGTTGCGCCGTTGGAATCCGAAGTCGAAGCCTTTTGTGTTCGACCACCGTCACGGTATCTCGATCATCGACCTAGAGAAGACCTACAACAAACTCGAAGAAGCGAGTAGTTTTGTTGAGAATCTCGTGGCTTCCGGCAAAGATATCCTTTTGGTCGGCACGAAGAAGCAGGCTAAAGAACTGATCCGCGAGACTGCGGTAAGCACAGGCATGCCATTTTGCGCGAATCGCTGGATGGGTGGAACGCTTACCAATTTCGCGACTATCAAGACAAGTTTGGCAAAATACCGCAAGTTCCTGGATATGGAAGCGGATGGCCGGATGGCAAAGCTTCCCAAGAAGGAATCGGCTGCAATCCGTCGTCAAATGGACCGGATGTTGCGCAATTTCGAAGGGTTGAAAGAAATCAAGGGTCTGCCGGGCTGCCTTTTTGTGGTGGACATCAAGCATGAAGAGATCGCGGTTGCCGAAGCGCGTATGCTTGGAATTCCTGTGGTTGCAATCGTTGATACGAATTCGGATCCGACAAAGGTGACCCACCCGATTCCGGGAAATGATGATGCGGTGAAATCAATCCGGATCATTGTGGAGGTGCTCTCCGAAGCGATTCAAAACGGTGTTTCACGCAGGGATGCGTCGATCGCACAAAAGGACTACACCCC
>Ga0209510_1002824_pt1 | contig 17174 bp, 13 predicted proteins | sample BiotimSIPDNA_FD_185749 | JGI IMG/M metagenome (GOLD analysis project Ga0209510, IMG submission 185749) | Anaerobic biogas reactor microbial communites from Washington, USA - Biogas_R1 time_0 SIP DNA (SPAdes) (version 2) | ecosystem: Engineered > Bioreactor > Anaerobic > Unclassified | place... | reverse complement strand
CTGATAGCCGTTCACCCCGGTCAAGAGGGTGATCAGCGCCGCCACGCACAACATCAGGGCGCTGATCATAACAAAGGGATAAAAGCTCACATAGCGCTTGGAAGAAACGCAAAGCGCAATCCCCCAGCCTATCGCCAACAGCGGCACCGCCCAATAAAGGCTGCCTCCCAGCCCCAGGGCGGCGTTTTTAAACAGTTGAAGGGAGGCGGCGGAGGTCTGAAGACCAAGCCCTAATAAGGTGAGAAAACCAAACAGCAACAGCAAACAGCCCAGCACCAGAAGCACCGGGCCGCCCCGGTCGGTGGACTGGATGGTCTGTTTTATTTTCTTCTTTGCAGTGGACAAGTTTATTCCGCCTTCTTCTGGTCAAGCCATACCGCGCTTAACACCTGATTGTCATTGATAAACAGCTGAAGCGTTGCGTCCCTATAATCATAGGCCAGCATCTCCCCTGAGGGCACGCCATAAAGCCCCGCCGCTTCCGCGCTTAAGGGAAAGGCGCCTGCCGGCTCACCCAGCGCGCTTTTGATCTCCTCCAGGGTGCTTTGCCCTGTGATGAAGCCATACAAATTCATCCGGCGGCTTAGAATGCCGGTGACTGCTTCGCCCTCCCGGGAGATCACCAGGCTGCCGCGGAATCGGTCATCTTCCAGCTGGTATTTTTCCCCCGTCACAAACCCTTCCGGGTCATGCAGCAAGGGATAGGCCTCAAGCACCTGGCCCAGGTCATCCCCTAACATGACAGGCAGGCCAGGCAGCCCGCCCGAATTGGCCATCTCCTCAATGTCGGCTTTGCTGCCCTCATGAAGCGACAATTGTTTAAACGGCTGTAGGCTGCTTAGCAAGCTGCCCTCCTCTGTGCGCAGGAGTTCCTTTAGCTCATGATAATGGAAATGGATAAAGGCGCTTTTGCCGGACAGCCACACCATGCTTCGCTCCGGATAGTAAAAGCTGATGCCCGTTTGGGTCAGCGCAAACCGCTCCAGTGGAAAGGGAAAAAGATTTTCCCGGTCCAGATAGTTGGACAGCTCCTGGCCAAGGCGCTCCTCAAGGGTTTCCTCAATGCTCACCCTGGCCTGTTCACAGTCCAGAAACAGCGCCTCACAGGAAACGAGCTGTCCGGTGTCCAGGCTGAACAAAAGGGGTGTATAGCGGTGGGAGGGCGGGCCAAATCCCAGGTTTCCCTCCGCCTCCACCACCAGGGACAGAAGGCCCTGCCCTTTCTCCGCAGCCAGAATGGCCGCTGTGGAGCTCACACGAAGGTTCCCGGGCATGGCGGCGGAAAAAGCAGCCAAGGCATCCAGATGGCTCTGAATGCCCCCCGCAGATAAAATGGCTTGGTTGATGCTGTCCTGGACAAAGGCGTTGTCAAGCCCGGACAGCTGGGGATAGGTAACCGTGGCCCCGGGGGCCTCCTGAGTGACCAGATCGATCACAGCGCCCTCTGACAAACCCGCCAGGGACGCCAGCATCAGAGCAAGAACACAAAACAAGAGGACAGTGCGGCGAAACGTGGATACAATCATGCTGATCCTCCTTAATCATGAATGGAATTACTCATCTCCATTCTATCTGAAAGCAGGAAATGTTGCAAGATTGACACAATTGTTCACCAAACGGTTATGAATCCGCCAGCTTATAGCCCGGCTTTTCCACCTCTCCGGTCTGGCGGCCAAAATTCACCTGGTTTTTCTTAAGATATCTGGCGTGCAGCTCCCCCGGGTCCATGTCTGCGTTGATGCAAAGGCTCAGGAAGAAGTGAAACATATCCACCAGCTCTTCCTTCAGCGCGTCCTGGTCCACTGGCTGCGGGTTTTTCCACCATTTATAGTTGGTTTCCTCCAACATTTCCGCCGTCTCGCACATCAGCGCCAGGGTGTGTTTCTGAAGCCATTCCTGCTTTGTAATGTGCTCCAGCCGGCGTGTTTTGATGACGCTTTCATTGAATGCCTTTTGCAGGGCATACATCTCTTCCAGCCTGTCCATATGCCTCCTCCTTAGAGATTGATGGCCTGGGCGCCCTTGCCCACCAGCGCCAGCGCGCTGGGCCGGGCCAGAACCTCCCTTGCCAGGGCGTTCACATCCTTTAGTTTCACCCGGTCAAGGCGCTTTAAAATCTCTCTGGCGGGGATGATCTCCCCCATGGTCAGAAGCTGGGTGCCAAAGTGGGCCATCCGCTGATAGGCGCTCTCCTGGGAAAGGACATAATTGGTTTTAATCTGCGCCATGGTGCGCAGAAACTCATCCGCCATAAACCCGTCCATCAGGACGCTCTGCGTTTCCTGCCGGATGCCTTTCAACACTTCCTCCATGCTTTTGGGCGAGGCCGCCGCATAGACCGTAAAATCCCCGCAATCCGGATAGGAGGAGGGGCTGGCGTAAATGCTGTAGACCAGGCCCTTATCCTCTCTGAGATGCTGAAACAGCCGGGAGGACACGCCTCCGCCCAGCATCCCGCTTAAGGCCAGGAGGGCGTAGCGGTTCTCATCGTTATGCTTAAGGCCCGGGTAGGCCAGGCACAGATGCATCTGCTCCGTGTCTTTTTCCATCCGCAGGGCCTCATCACAAAAAAGATGGGCATTTTGGGGATAGGGCGCTTCATCGCCATCATTATCCCAGCCGCCAAAAGCGGCTTCAAGCTGATCCATCAGCGCGTCCGGCTCAAAGCGCCCCACCACGGACACCACGGTGTTTGAGGCGCGGTAATACTGCCGGCGATAGTGCATCAGATCCTCCCGGCGGTAGGCGCCAATCGCCTCCTTTTTCCCCAGGATGGTGCCGGATAATGTCTGGCCCCGGTAGATGCCCTGATGGAGCAGGTCGTGCACCAGGTCTTCCGGGGAGTCCTCCTCCATGGCGATCTCCTCCAGGATGACGTTGCGCTCCTTGTCCACATCCCCTTGATCAATCAGGGGGTTGATAACCAGATCGCTCAGCAGACCAACCGCCTGGCCCAGCTCCCGGTCCACGGTTTTGGCGTAGTAACAGGTGTATACCTTGCTCGTAGCAGCGTTTAAGTTGCCGCCCAGCAAATCAATGTCATCCGCCAGCGCCCGGGCGCTCCTTTTGGCGGTGCCCTTAAAGGCCATGTGTTCCAAAAAATGTGAAAGGCCGGATTCCGCCTCGCCCTCCATGATGGAGCCGGCCTTGATCCACACGCCAATGGAGGCGCTGCGCAAATAGGGCAGGCGCTCAAACACAACGCGAAGGCCGTTTTTCAGGGTGTGTATCTGATGCATCGCATATCTCCCCTCAGTATTAAGCGGGGAGGAGGCTTTCATCAAACCTCCTCCCCGTGTCCAAAGGCCAAAGGGGCCCTCAATCGCCTTATTCGCTGCGGCGGGGACGGCCATCCCGGCGCGGGGGCCGGCCGGCGTGTTCGCCGCCGCCCGGGCGGTTGAAGCTGCGGGGCTTGTACTCAATGTCGTTGCGGATAAGGTTCACGCGGCCCTGGGAGTCAATCTCCGCCACCTTTACCTCCACCGCGTCCCCGATGTTCAGCACGTCTTCTACCTTCTCAACCCGCTCATTGGCCAGCTTTGAGATGTGCAAAAGGCCGTCCTTGCCGGGGAGAAGCTCGATGAAGGCGCCCATGTTGCTGAGGATGCGCACCACCTTGCCGTCGTACACCTCGCCCACTTCCACATCCTTGGCGATGCCTTCGATGATGCGGCGAGCCTTGGCGGCCGCCTCATTATCCGGCGTGGCGATGGCCACCCGGCCGTCGTCCTCAATGTCAATCTTGACCCCGGTGTCCGCGATGATCTTGTTGATCATCTTGCCGCCCGGGCCAATGACCTCCCGGATCTTGTCCGGGTTAATCATAAAGGTGATGATCTTGGGCGCGTACTTGTTCAGCTGCTCGCGCGGCTTTTCAAGGGTCTCAAGCATCTTGCCCAGGATGTGCAGCCGCCCTTTTAAGGCCTGCTCCAGGGCGCGCTTGAGGATGGGCTTATCGATGCCCTTGATCTTGATGTCCATCTGAATCGCGGTGATGCCGTTCATGGTGCCGGCCACCTTAAAGTCCATGTCGCCAAGGAAGTCTTCCAGGCCCTGGATATCGGTCAGGACTGAAACCTTGTCGGACTCGTCATCCTTGATCAGACCCATGGCGATGCCTGCCACGGGCGCTTTGATATGAACGCCCGCGTCCATCAGGGAGAGGGTGCTTCCGCAGACCGAGGCCATGGAGGAGGAGCCGTTGCTGGAGAGCACTTCGCTCACCAGGCGAATGGCGTAAGGGAATTCCTCCTCATTGGGGATCACGGGCTCCAGGGCCCGCTCAGCCAGGGCGCCGTGGCCGATTTCCCTCCGGCCGGGAGAGCGCATCCGGCCCGCCTCGCCAGTGGCATAGGGGGGCATGTTGTACTGGTGGATATAGCGCTTGGAATCCTCGTTGGACAGGCCGTCCAGCGTCTGGGCATCCCTTAAGGAACTCAGGGTGGTCACCGTGAGCGCCTGGGTCTGCCCGCGGGTGAAGACCGCGCTGCCGTGGGTGCGGGGCAAAAGGCCCACTTCGCACCAGATGGGGCGCACCTCATCCTCGCCTCTGCCGTCAGGGCGGATGCCCTGGTCCAGAATCTTCCGGCGCATCACCTTTTTGTTCAGCTGATAGAGGGCCTCGCTCACCTCGCCCTCGCGGCCTTCAAACTCCTGGGCGAAGTGCTGGCGCACCTCTTCCTTGACCTCTTCTTCGCGCTGGTGGCGCTGGGCGCGCTCGAAGCTGTCAAAGCTCCAGCGCACCTTGTCAAGGGCGTAGGCGTTTACCTTTTCGGTGATATCCTCCCCAGTGGTCACCAGGGGGAAGACGCGCTTCTCCTTGCCGATTTCCGCCACGATCTTCTCCTGAAAGGCCACCAGCTCTTTGATCGCCTCATGGGCGTAGAGGATGGCTTCCAGCATCACGTCTTCGGATAACTCGTTGGCGGCGGCTTCCACCATCATGATGGCGTCCTTGGTGCCGGAAACCACCAGGTGCAGGTCGCTCACCGCGCGCTGGGCCTCGTCTGGGTTTAGGATCAGCTGTCCGTCCACCCGTCCCACCAGCACCGAGCCGGTTGGCCCGGCCCAGGGAATCTCGCTGATGGCCAGGGTAATGGAGGAGCCCAGCATCGCCGGGATATCCGGCGGGTTATTGGTGTCCACAGACAGCACCGTGGCCACCACCTGCACGTCGTTGCGCATCCCTGATTCAAACAGGGGGCGCAGGGGGCGGTCGATCAGCCGGCAGGTAAGGACTGCCTTCTCCGTGGGGCGGCCTTCACGGCGGATGAACCCGCCAGGGAAGCGGCCCACTGAATAGAGCTTTTCTTCAAAGTCAACGCTCAGCGGGAAAAAGTCGATGCCGTCCCGGGGTTTGTCAGATACCGTCGCGTTCACCAGCACCACCGTGTCGCCATAGCGGACCAGCACGGAACCGGACGCCTGTTCGGCATACCTGCCAAACTCAAAGGACAGCGGCCTTCCGGCAAAGTCCATCGTGTAGGTTTTTTGATCCATTCTTTCTCCTTTTCCTTCCACGGGCACGGTTTGGATTGTTGCTCGCGCCCTACATAAAAAGCCGAAACCCGCATAGGGCAGGTTCCGACTGGTTTAATCCCTTACTTCCTTAGTTCAAGCGCGGCAATCAGCTGGCGGTAGCGCTCGATGTCGGTTTTCTTCAGGTAGTCCAGCAGGCCTCTTCTCTGGCCAACCATCAAAAGCAGGCCCCGGCGGCTGTGATGATCCTTTTTGTTGAGCTTCAGGTGTTCGTTCAGGTGGTTGATGCGGTGGGTAAGCAGCGCCACCTGCACCTCCGGGGAGCCTGTATCGCCCTCGTGGCGGGCGTACTGGGACATGATGTTGCTCTTGATTTCCTTATCCATGGTGTCTCTCCTTTTGGGGCGTGGCCTTCCCCTGTTAATCCCCGCATCCCCAGCATCACGTTGGAGTGTCGCCGACCCGAGGGCACGGTTATACCACCGGGGAATCATACCACAAACGGCCAGACACTGCAAATATTCCCCGCCTTAAGTTTTGTCACCCGGTCCTTAAATTTCGCCTTGAAGACCCCCGATTCCTGCGCCCCTATTATGATATCATATCTCTGAAGAACCAAACAAAATATTCCCCGCGCGTGACGAAGTATGGTTCTGGGGCGTCTAATGGATGTAGCGCTACTTGAGGTGACTGAATGGACAAAGACTATTTCGTGCAGGAAATCGAGCGGATCAGCGGCATGCTTTACCGGGTCTCCTATGCCATCCTGCGCCATGATGAGGACTGCAAGGACGCCTTGCAGGAAACGGCCCTGAAGGCCTGGGAAAAAAGGGGAAGCCTGAGGGACAAAAACCTTTTTTCCACCTGGATGACCCGCATTCTGATTAATGAATGCCGCAACATCCAGCGGAAAAGCCGCGGCTCCGTCTCCCTGGAAGACATCCCTGAACCGTCCGTTCCGCCGCCTGACCCCGCCCTTGCCATGGCCCTGGAAAAAATCCCTGAGAATCTCCGGCTGCCGCTGGTCCTGAAATACTCCGAAGGCATGAACTACGCGCAAATCGCCAAAGTCCTGCGCTTGCCCCTGGCCACGGTGCGCGGGCGCATCTACCGGGCCAAAAAACAATTAAGAAAGGAACTGGAGGCATGAACAAGCGCCCTGAACCTGAGCTTGACCTGAGAAAAGCTTTTTCCCCAACCCCGGAGGCATGCTACGGCGCGCTGATGAACGCAGCCCGTTCCGTCAAGGAGGAACCCTCTGTGAGAAAAATTTCTTTCCGTGCCCTTGTGATAGCCGCCGCCATCATCATCGCCACCATGGCCATTGCCCTGGCGGCAGAGCAATTAGGGCTGATCAACCTGTTTGGCAATGACTATGGCCTCCCCGAGGCCGCGCAAACCGTGCTGAAGAGCACCGAACAAAAGGACTATGCCGTGGGCCCGCTTACCATCACCCTGCGGGAGACCCTGGCGGACGGGCGTCTGGTCTATGTCACCGCCCAGGCCTCTTCTGCCGGCGGGGCAAACGCGCTGATCTCTCCGGCCAGCGGGGATCTCTCCGCCTATATCCCAAAAACCGAAGCCGCGCGGCTGAACCTGCCCGGGGAAACCAGTTTCCTGGAGGCCGCCAGCCAGGCCAAGATGCCGCTGTATGTGGCTGATGCCTACTTTGAGATTGACCCCGCGCTATGGGAGGGCGAGGAAATGCGGGCTGAAGTCTTCGGCACGGACGGCTCTGTACTGCTGGTGGATATGCTGCAAACCGATCCTCAAAAAGTCGCCGAAACGCTGACCGGCACCCTGACCCTTCATGTGCGCGAGATTGACCCCGCGAGCGCTGCGTTCGTCCCGGACAGGGACTGGCGTGTCGAAGAAGAAATCAGCATCCCTGTGGGCGGCGTCACAGCGGAAAGGATCTATTTGCCCGAAGGCACGGCTCTCCTTGGCGGCTACACCCTCAAGTCCGTAAAAGCGGAACAGACCGACGCCGGTATTTATCTGAGCGCTTCCCTTGAAGCCGCCGCTGATACCCCCCGGGAGGATGTCTACAGCCTGTATGACTGGTCCTTCCTGGATGAAAAGGGCAATGCCTTTCCGGCCGGCATCAACATGTCCGGCAGCCTGAATGAAGAGGGCTGGCCCGCCGTGACCCTGCATATGATGATAGGCGCGGATGCCCTGCCAGGCGCGATGCGCCTGACGGACGCTTCCGCCGAGGACGCCATCGCGCTGAAGTAAACCCTTCCCCTGCCCCATGCGGCTCTGCTCCGCATGGGGCGCTTGTCTTTTGGAGGAAACACCATGTCCCGCTTGAAAAAAATATGGCTCCTCGTCGCAGCAGCAGCGGTTTTTCATGCAAGCGCTTTTTCCGTCTCAGCAGAAACCCTGAATACCCTGCAGGTCGCCCTGTTTCCGGGGGATGCGCATTACGCTCCCTACACCCAGGCCCATCCTCAAGTGGTGCTTGTCAGTGACAATGCCTGGCATAACACCACGGAGGAACGCCTGCATGCCCTGAAAACAGCCTCCCCCGCCTATGACCTGTTCAGATTAAGCACCACTTTTTATGATGGAAAGCGCGTCATGGCCGAGGGCCTGTGCGCCGATCTGTCTGGCAGCACCATTCTCACTGAGGCGGTGGGCCGCATGTGGCAGCCTATTCAGGACGCGGTAACACATCAGGGAAAGCTGTACGCCGTCCCCTACGCCATCATGCACAGCTGGCTTAGTTGGAGCAAAGAAGCCTGGCAGGCCGCAGGCCTTGAAGGCACACCGCCCCCTGCTTCCTATACAGAGCTGCTGGATTTTCTGGACGGATGGGCCGAGAGAATCAAGATCAAGCCAGAGCCGGATATCCGCGTCAATAACGCCTTTGATGAAACGCTTTACAACCAGTACTCCTATGTGCGCTGGCTGCTCCCCATTCTGATGGATTGTTACACCATGCCTCATAGGGTGATGGGAACAAGCCCGCGGTTTGACACCCCGGAATTTCGCGCCCTGCTTGACCGGACGGAGAAAACCGGCAGGGCGCTGTATGCCGCTGAGAAGCCCCGCGCCAAAGCCCGCCTGCAGCTGATTAACAGCACCGCGCTTGGCTATAATATGTGGGACTTCAGCGGGGGCTACGGCCAGGGCATTCCGCTGAGAATCACCGCCGATCAACCGGCTGTTTTCAAGGCAAGCCTGGATCTGCTGTGCGTTGGCCAGGGCTGCGCCCAGCCTGAGCTGGCCCTTTCGTATCTGGAGCAGGTGGTCACCCACATGCAGGAAAACGCCCGCACCTATGCCTTCAGGGACAGCCAGCCGCTAAAGAAGGAAGGGCAGGGCTACCTCATTTCGCCCGGGCAGTTGGCGGATTATAAGGCTTTTGCCAATCAGCTCTTTTTTCCAGCGCCCGACGCGTATAACCTGGTTTCCCCGGAAGGCCACAAAGCCTTTCAGCTGCTCATTGATTTTTCCGAGGGCAAACTCAGCGCGGATCAGCTGGTTCGGTCCCTGGACGCTTTATAAGCCCCATAAGGTTGAAGCCCTTTCTTGTGCCCGCTCCCTTGCCTATGCTATAATTTATGAGGATTCCCCGCAGCCGGCCCTATGAAGCCGGCTGCAATCCTGCAAGGAGTGAACATGGCGCAACAGTATACATCAGAAAATATTCAGGTGCTGGAGGAGCTGGACGCAGTCCGGATCCGTCCCGGCATGTACATCGGTTCCACCGGCCCCAGGGGGCTGCATCATCTGCTTTGGGAGATTGTGGACAACGCCATTGACGAGGCGGCAAACGGCTTTGCGGATGAGATCAGCGTCACCCTGCATGCTGACGGTTCCGCCAGCGTGTGGGACAATGGCCGGGGCCTGCCCACAGACCCTCATCCCAGCCTTAAAATCCCCGGCCTTGAGGTGATCTTCACCCGGCTGCACGCCGGCGGCAAGTTTGACCATAAAAATTACAACTATTCCGGCGGCCTGCACGGCGTGGGCGCCTCTGTGGTGAACGCGCTGAGCGCCTGGATGACTGTGGACAGCTTCCGGGACTGGAGCCATCACCGCATGCGCTTTGAAACCATCAAGGATCAAAAGACCGGCAAAACGCTGCCCGGCCGCCCCACAGCGCCCCTTGAGCGGGTGGGCAACACCAGAAAGCGCGGCTCCTTGGTGCGTTTTTTGCCGGATGAGGCGATTTTTGACGACATCGCATTCAACGGCGAGCTGGTGGCCAGACGGCTAAGAGAGCTGGCCTACCTTAACCAGGGGCTGAAAATCACTTTTTCGGATGAGCGCAGCAAAAGCGCCGGCAGCGAGCCCCGGGTTTTTCAGTATTCCGGCGGCATTGTGGATTATGTTCACTTCCTCAACACCGATAAAACCGCCATGCACGACAATGTGATCTTCCTGGAAGGCGCCCGGGGCCAGATGATGGTAAGCTGCGCCATTCAGTTCTCCGACGCCTACAACGAATCCCTTTTTTCCTATGTCAACAACATCCCCACCGGGGAGGGCGGCAGCCACGAGGTGGGCTTTCGCACCGCCCTTACCAAGGCCTTTAACGACTATGCCCGGCGCGTTGGGGCGCTGAAGGAGAAGGACAACAACCTGTCGGGCGAGGATTACCGCGAGGGGATGACGGCGGTGCTCAGCGTGAAGATGCCCAACCCCCAGTTTGAAGGGCAGACCAAGGGCCGACTGGGCAATACCGAGGCCCGGGCCATGGTGGAATCCCTGGTTCTCCAGAAGCTCACGGAATATTTGGAAGATCTGCGCAACGCCGCCGCAGCCCAGATCATCATTGAAAAATCCATCAAATCCGCCAAAGTGCGGGAGGCCGCGCGCAAGGCCAGGGATGTGGCCCGGGCCAAAAGCGAGCTGGAAGCAGCGCCCCTGGTGGGCAAGCTCTCCAGCTGCACCGGGCGCAACCCCAAGGAAAACGAGCTGTTCATCGTGGAAGGGGACAGCGCGGGCGGCAGCGCCAAGCAGGGCCGGGACCGCCGGTTCCAGGCCATCCTGCCCATCCGCGGCAAGCCCTTGAACGTGGAAAAAAAGCGCATCGACCAAGTGCTTTCCAACCTGGAGTTCCGCTCCATCATCACCGCCCTGGGCACCGGAATCGATCAGGACTTTGACCTGTCCCTGCTGAAATACGACAAGGTCATCATCCTCTCAGACGCCGACCAGGACGGCGCCCACATCCGGGCGATCCTGCTCACCTTCTTCTTTCGCTATATGCGGGAGCTGGTGGCCAGCGGCCATGTCTATATCGGCATGCCTCCCTTATATCTGCTAAAGACCGGCGGCAAAGAAATCTATGCCTATAACGATAAAGAGCTGCAAAAAATCCTGCCCAAGGGGAAGAACTACACCCTTCAGCGCTATAAAGGCCTGGGCGAGATGAACCCGGAACAGCTCTGGCAGACCACCATGGACCCCGCCCAGCGCAAGCTGATGCAGGTGACCATTGAGGATGGCGCCGAGGCGGACCGCCTGATCACCATCCTCATGGGCGACAAGGTGGACCCCCGCCGGGAATACATTATCAGCCACGCCAACTTCAACAAGGCCGACCTGTTTGAAGAGATTCAGGCTTAAGGGAGGCGGAAAATGAAAAAAAGCGACAAAAAAAGCTTCGAAGCGCGCCTGGACGAAATCATCCAGACCCCCCTTGAGGAGGTGATGGAAAAAAGCATGATGCCCTACGCGGAGCACGTCATCCTGGAGCGGGCTCTGCCCCGGGTGGAGGACGGGCTTAAGCCGGTTCAGCGGCGCATTCTTTTTTCCATGCACGAGCTGGGCCTAAGCCCGGATAAACCCCACCGCAAATGCGCCCGCATCGTGGGAGACTGCCTGGGCAAATATCACCCCCATGGGGAAAGCTCTGTGTATGACGCCTTGGTGCGCATGGCCCAGCCTTTCTCCATGCGGGGCATGCTGGTGGACGGTCACGGCAACTTTGGATCCATCGACGGGGACAGCGCGGCCGCCATGCGCTATACGGAGGCCCGCATGGCTCCCCTGGCCATTGAGATGCTCAGGGATATTCAAAAGGACACCGTTGCCTTCCACCTGAACTTTGACGACACCATGAAGGAGCCGGAGCTTCTCCCCGCCCGCTTCCCCAACATGCTGGTCAACGGGGCCACGGGCATTGCGGTGGGCCTTGCCACCAACATCCCGCCCCATAATCTGAGTGAAGTGATCAAGGCCACGATCCGGCTGATTGACAAGCCGGACTCCAGCCTTGATGACTTGATGGCGCTTATCCCTGCGCCGGACTTCCCCACCGGTGGCGTTTTGCTGGATACGCCGGAGATTAAAGAGGCCTTTCTCACCGGCCGGGGCAAGCTTCAGCTGCGCGCCAGGGTTCACATTGAATCGGGCAAGGCGGGCAGGCATCTGCTGTGCATCACCGAGGTACCCTATCAGGTGAATAAGGCGCTCCTGCTGGAGCGCATTCTGGCGCTGTCAGAAACCAAGAAAGCCGCCCTGGGCTGCATTTATGACATCCGGGACGAATCGGACCGCAGCGGCATGCGGGCGGTGGTGGAGCTTAAAAAAGACGCGGACCCGGAAGCGGTTTTGGCCTACCTGTTCCGCTACAGCGATCTTCAGTCCACGGTGGGGGTCAACATGGTGGCCATCGCGGGGGGCAAGCCGGTGCAGCTGGGGCTGATCCAGGCCCTGGAGTACTATATCGCCCACCAGCGGGAGGTGGTCACCCGCCGCACCCGCTATGACTTAAACCAGGCGGAGCAAAAAGCCCACATCTTAGAAGGGCTTATCATCGCGGTGGACAACCTGGACGAGGTGATTAAACTCATCCGCCAGTCCCAAAACGTAAAGCAGGCCAAGGAAGGCCTGATGACCCGGTTTGGCTTAAGCGACGTGCAGGCCCAGGCCATTTTGGACCTTCGCCTGCAAAGGCTGACCGGCCTTGAGATCCTCACCCTGCGCAAGGAGCATGAGGCGGTTGAGAAACTGGTGAAAAAGCTGCGGGCCATTTTAGGGAATGAAAAGCTGCTGCTTCAGCTTATCAAAGAAGAGCTTCAGGAAATCGCCGATAAATACGGGGATGATCGACGCACGGAGATAATAAAGGTGGACGAAAAGGCCCAGGAAGCCGCTCTGCCCCTTGATATTCCGGTGCCGGAGGAAACCGTGGTTATCCTCACCCGGGGCGGGCAGCTGCGCCGCCTCTCCCCCAAGGCTTATGAAAGATCGGAACTGCCGGAATCAAGCGCTGACATGCCCCGCTATGTCTTTGAAACCATGAGCGATCACACGCTGCTGTTCTTCACCCAATTGGGCAACTGCTATCAGCTGCCCGTGTACCAGCTGGATGAGCAGACCCGTCCTAAGGACCGGGGCACCCTGCTGGCCGGGGTGCTGAGCGGCCTTGAGGAAGGCGAAGAATGCGTGTCCCTGATTGATGTGGGCGAAAACACGCCTCAGGACACGCCGGACTTGTTTTTCTTCACCAAACATGGCATGGTCAAGCGCTCTTTGGCAGAGGACTATCAGGTGCGCCGGGGCAAGTTTGCCGCCCTCAAGCTGGGCAAGGGGGACGCCCTGGCGCATGTGTGCCAGGCCCTGCCCCAGGACGACCTTTTCTGCCTCACCCATGAGGGCATGATCATCCGCTTTTCTCAGGAGGATGTTCCCGTCATGGGCCGGGTCACCGGCGGCGTCAGGGGCATCAAGCTAAATCCCCGGGATTATCTGGGCTGGGCCGGGGGCATTGGGGATGAGAGCGAGCTGATCTTAGCCAGCGAACGCGGGTTTATGAAACGGGTTCCCGGCAGCATGGTGGACAGACAGCGCCGGGCAGGCAAGGGCGTTCACAGCTTCTATTTCTATAAAAACGGCAGCAATGGCTCCTATCTGGCCGCAGCGGCCCTCCTGCGCACGCCCCGCAGTTTCACCGTGGAAACCACCCTGGGGCAGCTGGTAGCGGTCAACAGCGAAGAAATCGCGCGCCAGACCCTCACGGAGCGGGGAAAGCCTTATATCATGGCCGTGATGGATGATGTGGTCAGCGACCTTATTCTATAAGCCTGCTTCCTTGACACCCTTTGGAGCGGCAAGTAGAATGATCTGACCAAGCACAACAGGAAAGGCGTGGAGATGACCGGCATCAGGCTATTGACGAATTACAGACGTACATTCTTGCTGCTGGCAATTCTGGCGGCGCTGGTGTTTGTCCTGTCCTCCATGCCCCTTTCCGCCCTGTACTTTATCTATCTGGGCCTGATTCTTTTTCCCCTGGCCGGGATGATGCTCTCAGCGGTGGGCGGTTGGCTGGCGCTTTTTGCAGGCAGTGCCCTGGTTGCCCTGGGCGCCATCAGGCTTTTTGACATGCCGGGCCTGATGGTTTTGGTGTACATGCTGCCGCCCGCTCTTGCGCTTCTTGTCAGCATTGAGATGAAGCTGCCTTATTTAAAGGCGGGGGTTTTGGTGCTGGGGGCTTATGTGCTGGGGGTGCTGGCCCTTTATCTGCTTTTACAGCAGGCCTCCGGGGGCAACGCCATCCCCTATGCCGCCCAGGAGGCGATTGCGGCCCTGGACAGCCTGGCCCAGCGGGACGGCCTGCTTTATAACCTGTGGAAAAGCGGGCTGATCTCCCACGGCCAGCCCAGCGGCACCCAGGTGTTCATTGAAAACGGGGTTGGCTGGACCTTCACGCCGGTGGTGCTGGAGGAGTTCTACAAGCAAATCGCCTTTCGCCTGGAGACCCTGCTCCAGTCCATTTTCCAGGGAATGCTCACCAGCCTGGGCATCTATATGACGGCCATCGGGGGCTATGCGGCGCTGCGCCTGGGCCAGTCCGCCCAGCCGGATGGCTGTCCCAATCTGGGGCTGCCGGATTTTGCCAAGTGGTACATTCCCCGGCCCATCGGCAAAAAATTATGGGTGCTGGCAGCCGGCTATCTTTTGATGCTGCTGGACTTCAATATGGTGGTGCAGCTGGCGGGCTCTTTGATGTTTAACGTGTTTTATGCGGTATACGCCCTTCAGGGCCTCGCGGTGCTTGATCATCGCCTAAGCCAGGGGCGCCTGAAGCGCTGGCTTAAGAGGGTGTTGCTGCTTTTGATCTTTGTGATTCTGCAGCCCCTGCTTGTTTTCATCGGCATATTGGATCAGGCGCGGGACTCCAGGGGTTTGCACGGAGATAAACAGGACATGGTGAAACGATAAAAGGAGGTTTCTGTCATGAAAGTGATTTTGCTTCAAGACGTGCCGGGCAGCGGCAAAAAGGGTGAGATTGTCAACGTATCCGACGGCTACGCCCGCAACTATCTCTTCCCCCGCAAATGGGCCACCCAGGCGACCGCCAGCGCGGTAAAGGAAGTGGAACGCCGCAATGAAAAGGAGCGCGCGGAGGAAGCCGCCCGCGTTCAGGAGGCGGAGGAGCTGGCCCGCCAGATCAACGGGAAAACCATTCAGATCAAGGCGAAAAGCGGCGAGAAGGGCCGGCTTTATGGCAGCGTCACCACCCAGGAGGTGGCGGACGCTTTAAGCGCCCAGCACCAGGTAACGGTGGACAAGCGCAAGATTGACCTGGCGGAGCCCATCCGCAGCCTGGGCAAGGTTCAGGCCAGCATCTCGCTGTATGCGGGCGTCAAGGCCGCCATGACCATCAGCGTGCTTCCGCTGGAATAAGCCCAACACATGAGCATGGAACAGACAGGCGCCATTGCGGGCCTGGGTGAAGAACATCTGCGCATCCCGCCCCAGAGTCTGGAGGCGGAGCAGTCCGTCCTGGGCGCTGCGCTTCAGGATGTGGCGGCGCTGACTTTGGTGATGGAATCGCTGGCCGCGGATGATTTTTATTATCCGCAGCATGCGGTGCTTTTCCGTGCCATGCAGGCCCTCTTCAGCCAGGCGCGGGCGGTGGACCTGGTAACCATGGATGCGGAGCTGAAGCGCATAGGCTCCCTGGCAGGGATTGGCGGCACGGAATACCTCATCCAGCTGATCCGCTCCGTGCCCACCACCGCCCACCTGAAGCATTATCTGGACATCGTGCTGGAAAAAGCAACGCTCAGGAAGCTGATCACAGCCTCCACCCAGATCACCCAGGTCTGCTTTGAGGAAAAGCTCACCCTTGAAGAAACCCTGCTCTTTGCTGAAAAAGAGATCTTTGATATCGTCATGAAGCGCACCGGCTCCCAGCAGCTGACCCCTATCCGGGAGGTCATCAAGGTGACCCTGGCACAGATTGAGGAGCTGGTGCGCAACAAGGGCAAGATATCCGGCGTGCCCACAGGCTTTGTGCTGTTGGACCGCCTGCTGACCGGCCTGCACGGGGGTGAGCTGGTGCTGGTGGGTGCCCGCCCCAGCATGGGCAAGACCAGCTTTGCCATGAACATCGCCAGCTATGCCGCGCACCACGGCAAATCCGTGGCCGTGTTCAGCCTGGAGATGCCCAAAGAACAGCTGGCCATGCGCATGCTCTGCGGCGATGCCCGGGTCAATATGCAGCGCATCCGTTCCGGCACCCTCTTAGACAAGGACTGGGAGCGCCTGGCCGCTGCCCTCTCGCCCTTGTCTGAAACCAAGATGTACCTGGATGACAGCGCCTCCCTCACGCCGGCTCAGCTGCGCAGCCGCTGCCGGCGTCTGATGATGGAACGGGGGCTTGACCTGATTGTGCTGGACTATATGCAGCTGATGACCGCTGATGGCCGCGTGGAAAACCGTCAGCTGGAAGTGAGCGAAATCTCCCGCAAACTTAAGGGGATCGCCCTGGAGCTGAAGGTGCCGCTGTTGGCATGCGCCCAGCTCTCCCGGGCCAATGTCAAGCGCACCGGCAGCCTGCGTCCGGTATTAAGCGACCTGAGGGACTCCGGCTCCATTGAGCAGGACGCAGACGTGGTTATGTTCCTGCACCGCCCCTACTACTACAACAAAGAGGAGGACATAGACCCCAGCGAGGCGGAGGTCATCGTGGCCAAACAGCGAAACGGCCCCCTGGACACCATCAGGCTTCACTGGAACGAGGACTTCACCCTCTTTGAAAACCGCTACGACCAACCGTCAGGAGATCGAGAATGAACCAAACCGCTGTAAACCTCTTTAGCAAGGATGAGCGCTTCGAGGGTTTTCTGCTGGTCAGAAACTCTGAAAAGCGCCTGAACAAAAACAATGAGCCCTATCTGGACATCACCCTGGCGGACAACACGGGCGACATCAACGCCAAGGTCTGGAACTGTGATGACGAGCCCCCCGCGCCCGGATCCGTCCTTAAGGTGCGGGGCAGCGTGACCGAATACAATAAGCGCCTGCAGTTTAAAATTGAGCGCTATCGTCCCGCCGATGCCCAGGACAACGTGGACCTCTCCGCCCTGGTGGCGGCAGCGCCCCGGCCTGCAGACGAAATGTTTGGAGAAATTCAGGCCGTCATCGAGCAGATGGAAAACCCCGTGGTCAAGGCCATCACCGGGGAGATGGTGCGCCGCGCCGGGGAAAAACTGCACTATTACCCTGCCGCCCAAAGCATGCACCATGCGGAGCGCAGCGGGCTTTTGCATCATTTAACGGACATGATCAAGGTGGCCCAGGCCATTTTGCCCTGCTACCCTTATCTGGATGGAGACCTGCTGCTGGCAGGCATCATCCTTCATGACCTGGGAAAGTTGACCGAAATGGTCTCAGACACCCTGGGCAATGTGAGCGAATATTCCAAAGAAGGGTTGCTTTTGGGG
>Ga0209510_1002807_pt1 | contig 17256 bp, 12 predicted proteins | sample BiotimSIPDNA_FD_185749 | JGI IMG/M metagenome (GOLD analysis project Ga0209510, IMG submission 185749) | Anaerobic biogas reactor microbial communites from Washington, USA - Biogas_R1 time_0 SIP DNA (SPAdes) (version 2) | ecosystem: Engineered > Bioreactor > Anaerobic > Unclassified | place... | reverse complement strand
TGAAGAGGCGGCAAAAAAAAGAATGGATGCGACCGGAGAAACATGGATCGACGATGCAGGAAGAGGCTGGAGGAGAGTTGTTCCATCCCCTGATCCAAAAAGTATTGTGGAAAAAGACGTTATAAAAGCTCTTCTTGAAAAGGGGTTCATCGTTATCGCGTCGGGGGGCGGCGGTATCCCTGTAATACGAAATCAGGACGGAACATACCAGGGAGTAGAGGCAGTAATCGACAAGGACCTCGCGGGCGAGCGGCTCGCAGCGGCAGTAAATGCAGATCTTTTAATGATCCTGACAGATGTGCCGAGGGTAGCGATCCATTACAACTCCCCGAATCAGAAGTGGCTTGAAAATGTGACGGTTTCAGAGATGGAACAGCTGGAAAAGGAAGGCCACTTCAAGGCCGGCTCCATGGGCCCGAAGGTCAGGGCAGCCGTTCGTTTTGTGCGGAACGGGGGAGACAGGGCCGTCATTGCAAGTCTCGAAGAAGCACTAGAAGCCCTTGAGGGAAAAGCCGGAACACAGATACACAAAAGCTGATTTTTTCAGTTCCGAAAAGAGGCTTCCATGAAAACACTCGCAGTTATACCTGCCAGGCTTGCCAGCACAAGACTTCCGGGGAAACCGCTCGTTTCCATAGCGGGGGTACCCCTTGTCGTCCGAGTGCTCCGGCAGATGCAGCGATGCCTTTCCGTGGAACGGATCATTGTCGCGGCTGATGATGAAAGGATCGCTGAAACTGTGAGGAAGGCTGGTGGAGAATGCATGCTCACTCCTCCTGAGCTTCCAAGCGGCGGAGACAGGGTAGCGTGGGTTTCAGAGAGGATCCCGTCGGAAATAGTGCTGAACGTACAGGTTGATGATCCTCTCGTCGGTCACGACATGATCGATCCCCTGGTCGCAGCCTTTTCAAATCAGGATACACAGCTAGCGCTGCTGGCGAAACGCATCGATAAAACAGAAGAAATATGCTCTCCCGACATCGTCAAGATTGTATTCGACCAGGCAGGGCGTGCACTGTACTTCAGCCGATCACCGATACCCTTTGAAAGGAACAGCGGAGCGGTCTTTTACAAGCACATAGGCCCATACTGCTGGCGCAGGGACTTCCTGCTTGAGTTTTTCTCCTGGCAACAGACGCCCCTCGAAAAGGCGGAGAGCCTGGAGATGCTCAGAGTACTCGAAAAAGGGCATTCCATAAAGTGCGTTCCCGTAGAAAGAGATACGATCGAGATCGACACTCCCCGGGACATAGAGGTCCTTGAAAAATATCTGGCATTGAACGGAGATAGTGTTGTTCGCTGAGTACCGTAAGGAAAATATCGAAGGACCTGCCCCCGGAAGAACCGGGTACAGGTCCTTTTTTCGCGTAAACAAAAAATTCAGCGCTGAAGGGCGGCTTGTGCCCCGGCACGAACAGCCTCGATCATCTTTTCGACCGCACTGTCATCCATGCATGTGTTCAACCCTGCCATTACAGCACATGAAAGCATAGCATCGCTCTTTGCCATTGAAGCCGGTGAGTAGGACGGGGTCCTGTTGCCGAAGTAATCCTTCTCCCCCATCTCTTCCAGTGCTTTCCAGTGCTTCGCGTAATGCCATGTATTGTCGGCAATGATGCCGAAACTCCCTCCTGCATGATTTGCAGCAGCCTTGAATCTCTTCGCCTTCTCTGCAGTCGGGAGAATAAAGACGACATGACTGGCAGTATCCCCCTCCTCATCGTGTACCGGCCTGGGCTTCAGTCCCGCATCAAGAGCCGCCTTGAGTATTTTTTTCTTCGCTGCCCTCAGCATCCCCAGCGCTGAAAGCATTTTTTCAAGGGCTACGATTCCCAGGGCTCCCTGCACTTCACTCAGCCGATAATTCACACCGAGCCCCGATTTCCCTTCTGCGCCCCTGTCATGCTCCTTGCTGTGAATGTGGCCATGGTCGTGATAACAGTCCATCTTGAAATACACGTCTTCACTGTCCGTTAAGACAATTCCTCCCTCGCCTACAGTAAGGGTCTTGTTCGGATCGAAACTCCATGTACCGCACGTACCCAGGCTGCCCAGGTACCTTCCCTTGTATGTCCCTCCCACCACTTCACATGCGTCCTCAATTACCGGCAGGTTGTATTTCTTCCCGAGATCCGTGAAACGATCCATATCGGCCGCGGCCCCGAACATATGTACGGGCATTATCGCTCGCGTCCTCCCTGAGATCAGCCTCTCCACCGAATCAGCGTCAAGCCCGAGGGTCCCATCGATTTCTCCAAGAACGGGCACCGCGTTACACGCCACGATCGCCTCCACGGTGGCTATAAATGAAAACGGAGTCGTGATTATTTCATCACCCGGCTGGATCCCTATGCCCTTTAAAGCGACGATCAGTGCCGCTGTACCGTTGGCCACCCCAAGGGCATACCTGGAACCCGTAATTTTTTTCGCCCTGTTTTCGAATTCCTCAACCCGGTAAATTCCGTTCCGTAAATGATGAGAACCGTACCGGTGTACCATCCTGCGTTCAATTACATCGGTCACTGCCCTGATCTCTTCAGTTCCGAAAATTTCAGTCCCTGCCATTTTAACTTCCCCCTTTACGTGGATCATTCCGGATTTCAGCCATTGACTATTCTCTTGTAAATATCATGTACAAATGCCGGGGATGCCTTCTCTGACCACTTCCTGCCGAAACAGCTCTGCCATAGCTTTTCCATACCCATGGCAACAGAGGTCATTTTTTCGATCTCTCCTTCACCGATTCCGTATTCGGAAGCCTTCGGCCTTGAAAAACCACTTCCCTCAAGAAAGTGCATCGTGTCTTCGTATCCGTCAGGATACAGTTCCTGAAGCGCGAGCATGGATATGGTGACCGCAACGCTGTGAGGGAGGTCCGGAGCTGAATTGCTGAGTCCGTAGGAGATGGCGTGAACCGCCCCCACCCTGCCGCCGATCGTGCTGCTTCCGCCGAGTATGGATGCCATGACCGATTTAATGGCATTTTCGGGATCATGATCATGAACGCCTGAACCAAGGACTTCCCGAGCGAGTTTCAGGCCGTCACAGGCATCCTCTACGGCATCAGCTGAGCTGGTCGTGCTTTTCACGATCTCGTAGTGGTGAAAATAGCAGTCCATCATGGTGAAAAACCTGTTGAAAGGCTTTGCCCCGGCTGAAAGTCGTGGATCGATCACCGCTGCCGCAGGCGCTGCGTAGGGATGGTTTATTCCGAGTTTTTTCTCCGGTCCGCGGAGAACCGCTATCGGTGTTATCTCCGCGCCTGTACCATTTAGAGTGGGAAGGACCCAGACAGGGGGCCCATTCTTCAAATCCATGCCATATCCCTGGTAATCCCGGGCCTTTCCCGGATTTGCCAGGCATATACCGACAGCCTTGGCAAGATCCATGGTACTGCCGCCGCCAACACCGACGATGACATCCGGTAAAGAATCACGTGATCTCAGGAATTCAACGATCCCGTCCACATCACCCGTCTTCGGTTCCGAAGCTGACGCATTGAAAAGCATCTTTGACTGCTCATCAAAAAGGGGTGCGAATAAACGCTGTTTTTCGAGAACCGAATCGATAAGGAAAAAGGCTTTACGATCCTCCTGCTTTACCTTTCTGAGAAGATCATCAATACCGTTTCCGGAACAGAGTATCCCGGTGGAAACACGTGTGCGCCACCACGGTTCAAGGGCGGCGAATCCTCTGATGTCAGACGGTACATTTTTCATTTTAAGACCTTCTTTCAAATTCCGAGATTCTTATTCAGCAGCAAGAATGCGGGCAGAACAGAAACGGACGTTGAAAACAGATCCCTCTCTTTTTTCCTGTCACGTACCATTCCGGTGAGGCAGAAAAATCTGCGGAAAAAAGTGTACTGCATTTTTTTAACCAGGTCCAGAGTGAAATATCTATTTATATTTACAACCAATTTCTGACCGATTTTTAACCTTTCGGCAGAAATTGAGCCCCGATTGGGTTCACATACTTTATAGAATTTACTCTTGCATGGGAAACAGGATATTTCTATATTTTCCTGGAAAAATGGAAGAATTTGGCCATTCGGACTATATCCCGAAGAAGAACACCTACCTGGAAATTCTGTAGCGTTGAGTTTTTCTGACGAACGACGATCCGGATAACAGAGAAGTTTTTTTAAAACCATCTGAGATCGTGCCTGAAGAGATTGAAACACCGGGGGGCAATAAAAAAGAGGGAAGGTGAATCCTTCCCTCTTTAAAACAAAGCAACCTGAATCTCTTACGGCATGGGGATATGAAGATCTGCCCCGGGGCCAAGGGGCCACCCCATGGTGAACCAGAAGACCAGAAGGGCCGTGAAGAGGATAAGATACAGAATACTGAAGGGAAGCTGGAGGGAAATAAGTGTCCCGATCCCCACTTCCTGGTCTGCATCCTGTTTGTACTGCTCGTAGAAACCGAGCATCACGGGAACGTAGTACGAAAGAGGAGCAAGGTTGTTTGTGCAGGAGTCTCCGACCCTGTATGCCGCCTGGGTCAGCGCAGGAGAGAACCCCATCATGCCCAGCATGGGGACGAAGATGGGAGCAAGGATAAGCCATTTGGCGGATCCGCTTGAAATGAAGAGGTTGATGGTCGTCGTCAGCAGGACAAAGGCAACGATGAGCTTGCTGCCCGTCAGGTTCATGGATTTCAGCCAGTCGGCTCCGTTCACGGCAAGTATGGTTGCCAGGTTGCTCGCGTTGAAGAGGTGAATGAAGATCGCCGCGGGCAGAACGACCACAAGGAAGCTTATGCCTCCTTTGAGCCCTCTCTCCATCATCTTGGGAATATCCGATCCTTCCTTGATGACTTTTGCGCCGTACCCATAGGCTACTCCCATCACAAAGAACAGGCAGAACAGGATGCCCGCTATGCTGGAAAGGAACGGCGAGCTGGGGAGAATGTTTCCGTTATCTGCCCTGAAGAATGCCCCCTGGGGGAATGTAAGGGCAACGATGAGAAGGATATAGCCAAGGCCTGCGTACAGTGACCATCTCAGCCCCCTGTTCTCAACATCAGTGACCCGGTGCTTTTCAAGCTCGGTGGCATCCATCGTGCCGCCTTCATCCCCGAGGTACTTGCACGTGATCTTCTCCGTCACGAAAGTTGTAACAAAGGCCACGACCACCGTGGCCACAATCATGAGGTACCAGTTCATCAGCGGGTGAATGGGGCCGGGGATGTTCATTCCCTTGGCGGCTGACTCGGTGATACCTGCAAGGAGCGCGTCCGTTCCGGCAATGAAGAAGTTCGCAGTGAAGCCTCCCTGTGCAGCGGCATATCCTGCCGTGATCCCTATCCACGGGTTGCGCCCCAATGCCTTGAATATGGCCGCGCCGATCATGGGGGTGAAGATGATGCCCGCATCGGACGCAAGGTTTGCGTTAATTCCGACGATGGCAAGGGCAAAGGTCACGAGATAGGAGGGCGCCCCGAGAATGGTCTTACGCATGAGGGCGGAGATCATTCCTGACTGTTCCAGAAGGCCTATGCCAAGGGTCATGACGATGATCAGGCCGAGAGGGGGGAAGCTCGAATAAATCTTCAGAAGATCGGTGAATACGACACGCATGCTCTTGTAGGTGAGCAGGTTCACTACCGACACAATGGTCTCTTTCCCCTCAGCTCCCCCTCTTCCGGCAGCCATGTACTTGACCGACATGCCCGCGTTGCCGAGCCACCAGGACAGGGCCAGTATGATGCCTGAAAGAATGACGAAAAGCCAGAAAGGATGGGGGAGTTTATTTCCGACAATCTCCACTCCCTTGATGAAACGCAGGAGCAACCCCCGCTTCTTTGGTGCAGATGTTTCCGACATGAAAAAACCTCCTTCCAATGATTTGGGCCGGAAACCCCGTCAGTCGCCCGCTGTTCGCGGCCTCACTCCCGCCAGGACGGCAAAAAGCTCCGCCGACGGGCCCAGCACTGATTCATCCAGATCGAAATACTCGTTATGATGCCCGGCTGCAATATCACTTCCTAAAATGAAATAAACAGCTTTCCCTCCTCTCTTCTGCACTCTTTTGATCATCCAGGATACGTCCTCGCTTCCGCCCAGTCCAGTTGAGGGCAGAATGGTGCGAAAACCCTCCACGGACAATGCAAGCCGTGAAACAAGATCTACAAATTCGCTGTCACCCGAAGCATCCACTGCCTCGCCCATTTTTGCCATGGTCGTTTCCACGCCGTACATGGCAGCGGCACCGAGGACAATATCCATTGCCTTGCCGTAGACGTAGGAATTCAGTTCTTCCGTACTTCCTCTCGTCTCAACTTTCATGACGGCTTCAGCAGGGATAACGTTGCGACCGCTGCCGGCCTGGAGATATCCCACATTCACCCTTGTAGGGCCATCCTTGTGCGGTGCGATCCCTGCGAGGGCAAGAGAGGCGGAGCAGGCTGCAAGAAGGGCATTCTTCCCTTCATTTGGGGCGCCTCCCGCATGAGCGGCTTTTCCCTTGTATCGAACATCGAATTTCGAAGTGCACAGGAAACCCGTAGCCTCGGGTGAAAGGGCCCCCGATGGAACGCCCATTCCGATGTGAGCTCCGAAGAAGCGGTCCACATCATCCAGAATACCGGAGGCTGCAACGGCTTTACCTCCCCGGACCCCTTCCTCGGCAGGCTGAAAAACCAGTTTCAGTACTCCTGTGAGCTCCTCCGTGCGTTCAGACAAAATTTCCGCAAGGCCCAGCCCTATTGTCGCATGAGCATCATGACCGCAGGCGTGCATGGCTCCCTGGTTCATTGATACGAAGCCGTCCCGGAAGGGCCTGTGTTTTTCATCCCGTGCCTCGGACACGTCCACCGCATCGATATCGAACCGGAACGCAACAACAGGCCCGGGTTTTCCGGTATCGAGAATGCCGACCGCACCGGTGTATCCGCCCATCCTTTCGATCCACGCAGGGTCGGCTCCCTGGGTAAGCGCCCGTTTGATATACCCGTCGATTTCCTCTTCCGAAGGACGCCCCATGACAGATTCCAGGTCCAGCATCTCCCTGCCGGCAAGAACTTTATACCCAAGGGACTCCAAAATACCGGCGATCCTCGCGGTCGTCCAGAACTCTGTCCAGCCTGTCTCGGCATGGGCATGGAACTCACGCCGCAGTTCCACCAGTTTTTTTCGTTTCGATTCATTCAGCGCAGCCATGGAAAAACTCCTTTCTTCTTACTTCGAGAGATATTCCAGGGCACATGCCGCCAAAACTTCGACTCCAACAGGGATGGCTTTCTCATCCGGAAGAAACCTGTTGTTGTGAAGGGGGGGCATATCGTCCTTCTCCACTCCTTCGGGCCTGCAGCCCAGCCACATGAACTGCGCCTTGATCTCCCTGCTGAAAAATGAGAAATCCTCCCCACCCAGGGCAGGTTTCTCAACATGGATGATATTTTCTTTCCCGATGGTCTTTTCCAGGGCTGAAAGGGCTCTTTCAGTTGTCTCCGGGCTGTTCATAAGAGGAGGATATCCTTTTATGTACTCGATCTCGCACTCGCCGCCCATACCTTCTGCGATCCCCCGGGCGATTTTCGCTATCCTGGAAGGCATTTTCTCCTGGGTTTCAGGGTTCACAGTCCGGACTGTACCTTCGAGGATGACCTCATCGGCAATGACATTGTACCTGTTGCCTCCCTTGATGGTACCAATGGAAACAACCGCTGCGTCAAGGGGACTCACGTTTCTGGACACAATTGTCTGCAATGCTGTGATGACCTGTGCCGCAATGGCAATTGCATCAATACCGTTTTCAGGCTCAGACCCATGAGCCCCTTTCCCCCGAACTGTGAGGAAAAGACGGTCTGAGGCTCCCATAAGAGCTCCTTCCCGGGTTCCGACTGTCCCCGTCTTCAGCGAAGGCCAGACGTGAATTCCGAAAACTGATGCCACATCAGGGTTTTTCAGAACCCCTTCGGCGATCATTCCGGGAGCGCCTCCGGTCGGATTATTCTCTTCCGCAGGCTGGAAAATGAACTTGACACTCCCGGAAATTTCATCCCTGATCTCTGAAAGCACCAGGGCCGCCCCCAGGAGCATGGCGGTGTGAACATCATGGCCGCAGGCATGCATTATCCCTTTTACGGCTGAAGAACAGGGATGTCCTGTTTTCTCTTCCATGGGAAGAGCGTCCATATCGGCACGAAGGGCTACACATGGACCGTCTTTGCCCCCCCTGAGCAGACCTACTACACCGTGACCGCCCACACCTTCAGTCACATCCAGCCCTGTTTCCCGTAAAACTGATGACACCAGTTTGGCGGTTTCGCTTTCATTATTGCTCAGTTCAGGGTTTTTATGGATACGGCATCGAAGGTCGTTTATCCTTGCAAGGTGCTTTTCAATGAAAGGTTTCAGCGGCTTATTCATAAACCTGCCTCCCGAAAAATAAAAAAAGATATCCCGCTGACGGACAGAGTTTTCGCTTTTTTCGTGAGTTGCGATACCAGCGGGTCCGGAACATCAGAACAGAATTCATTTCAGAAGAATATTCATGGACAGTGGAAGAAACATCACCTGATAAAGTAGCATATGAGAACTGTATTTTCAACACTCCGGTCCGCGAAATGCCAAAGAGGAAAGCCTCCGCCTGATTCAATCAATGCAGAGGCTTTCCGGGCGGTTTAGCTGTTCAGTTGGCCCCGTTTTTCCGAAGTACTTCCTGCCAGGTAACAAATGAATGGTAGTAATCCTGGTCTCCGTCATCAAGTCCCCTGGTTATTTCAGTAATATGCGTATGATTGGCCCCTATTTGCTCAAGAACGTAGTCTACAGCGATCTGGGGTTTGCTCTCCTCACCGCACGTATAAATATCAAGGGCCATATACCCGACTTCCGGCCAGGTGTGGATGGAAAGGTGCGATTCGCTTATCACGACGACGCCACTGACTCCATCAGGCGGGAAGCGGTGAAAGGACACGGACCATACCTGGGTGTTGGCTCTTTTCGCTGCCTCCACGAGAATTTCCTGCAGTCTGTCAACCTGGGAGATAACAGGGCTGCACCCTGATGCCTCGACAATGAAATGGAAACCCTTCGGTGACATTCTTTCCCTCCTCCACCAGGCAGCAATCTTTTTACAAGGGAAGAAAAAACCGGCCGCATCTCTTTTTTCCGGCCGGGCATATCATCGTGGCTGTACCAATGAGTGCCTTGATTCCTGATTATCTTCACTTGTGAACAAGGGTACTGTCTGCCTGTTTCAATTTAGTTGAGCTCAACGGCTTGCGGATTATCCTTAACCGGGCAAGCTTTCCCTGAAAATCCGGAGGCATTATATCATAAACGGTACGCTGCCGGAACGAGTTCCCACAGCACGGCACGCTAGTAGTTCGCTTCAAACATGCCGGTCTTCCCTCCCGGCCGGTATTCGCCGAAGTAGGCTGAAAAGTCAATTCCCAGAAATTCGCACATATCAAGAATTTCTCCCATGGTGTTCTCATTCACGGGGATACCGTGTGCCATCCTCCCGGCGGTTGCTTCGATCTCTTTTTCTCCGTGGGTGTAGATCCTGCTGCCGCCTTCCGCCTTCGGACTTTCCCGCAATTCTTGCAGGAATCCTGAAAGGGCGCCCCTGATCGCCGCCGGATCTCCGAAAATTGCCGGATCTATTGCAGCAAAACCGTGGCAGATCCCTCCGTTGTTTCCCTGCATCGTGCGGTTGCTCGTCATTCCGGAAGAAAGGATGGAGGTGAATATTTCGCAGACCATACCGAAACCATATCCCTTGTGACCACCCAGGGTTTCCCCGCTGCCGCCGAGGGGCATGATCCCTCCCCCATTTTTCTCAACAATGTTTTTCAACACATCCGGAGCGTCGGTTGAAGGATGACCGTTTCTGTCCAGGGCCCATCCCTCCGGCAGCATTTTTCCGGACTTGTTGTATATTTCAAGCTTTCCGCGCGTTACAACAGTGGTGGAAGCATCGAAAAAGAAGGGGAAGGGTTCAGCAGGCATTGCACAGGCAATCGGATTGCTTCCCAGCATAGCCATTCTGCCGAAAGTGGGGACCATTATTGCCTCGCTGTTCGTAAAGCTGAATCCTATAAGCTCCTCGTCGCACGCCATCTTCGCGTAATACCCTGCAATGCCGTAATGATTTGAATTCCTTACGGTGACGATTGCCAAACCGTTTTTCTTTGCTTTCCTGACAGCAATTTCCATTGCACGGCGGCCTATCAGCTGCCCCATACCTCGATGACCATCCAAAACCGCAGAGACCGGCGTTTCAAAAATGATTTCCGGTTTCCCATGGACATCGATCATTCCTTTTTTTATCCCCATGAAGTATCGGACCATTCGCTGCATGCCGTGGCTTTCAATTCCGTACAGGTCGCTCAGGAGGAGTACATCTGTTATAATCCTGCTTTCAGCGGCATCAAACCCGAATTTCATGAACGAATCGTGACATAACCTCATCAGCGTATCGTAACTCCACTTCATGTAACCCATGAAGCATTCACTCCCTTCTTTCCAGAAATCCCGCTCAAGGGAATTTTATTATACGTCACTCTCCGGGTAAAAAAACGCGAAGACCCAGTAAATACGGGGCCTTCGCGTTTTAATTCCATTTATTTTGATATAAAAAACACTAAATAACATATGGTGGAGCTAAGGGGATTCGAACCCCTGACCTCTTGAATGCCATTCAAGCGCTCTCCCAGCTGAGCTATAGCCCCCTGCGCAAACGGGAGTATTATACGGAGCGTTGTCGAATCTGTCAACCGCTTCTTTCAAATATTGTCTATTCAGCCCTGAAGAGTCTTCCCTTTGGCTTCAATGCTGTCCAGAAGTGAAAAGTATGCCTTTTCGAAAGCGACCAGGCCATCAGCCAGGAGCTTTGCGGTTATCGAGTCCAGTGAAATACCCGCCTGTTCGAGTTCATTCAGCCGCCTTTCCATTTCGGCCCGTTCGTTGCAGACTGAATGGGAGACAGTCCCTGCAGAAAGGAATGCTTCAAGGGTGGCCGGCGGTATTGTGTTTACTGTATGGGGACCGATAAGGGAATCAACGTACAGCGTGGGAGAGTAGGCGGGATTCTTCGTTCCCGTACTCGCCCAGAGAGGTCTCTGGACCCTGGCTCCTTTTGACTCCAGAGTCTGCCAGCGGACAGACGAAAAAAGCGCCTGGAAATCCATATATGCCCCCCGGGCGTTATCTACGGCGATCTTTCCCTGCAGGTCCGCATTATTCTTTTCCGCGAGCATTTTGTCCACTTCGGTGTCGACCCTGCTTACAAAGAGAGACGCTACGGAGGCAATGCCGCAAACGGGAAGCCCCTGCCCCGCACGATCCTCAAGCCCGGAGATGTATGCTTCAGCCACATCCCTGTACTGCTGCCTCGAAAAAATCAGCGTGGCATTCACATTTATGCCCATGGAGATACATTTTCTGACGGCACCCATGCCTGCCTTCGTCGCAGGGATCTTTATCATGACGTTTTTCATTGAGACCAGTGCCGCCAGCTGCTCCGCTTCCGTGACCGTTCCTTCTTCATCATCAGCAAGGACAGGGCTGACCTCAAGGCTCACGAAACCATCTCCGCCGCCGCTTTCCCGGTAAACGGAAGAAAAAACATCCGCAGCTTCACGAACATCGGAAACGGTCAGAGCGGTATAAATTTCTTCCCGCTTTTTTCCCTCCCTTACCATTTTCAGGATATCATCATCGTAATCTGAAGTTTTTCCGATTGCCGTTTCGAAAATTGAGGGATTGGTCGTTACTCCCCTCACCCCCGAGCGGATCATGACATCGAGTTTTCCTGAACGGAGAAGATCTCTGCTCAGAAAATCACACCAGATGCTCTGTCCAAGACGCAGCGCCTGTTTGATTGTGTTTTCACCGGTCATGCTGGCAGTCCTCTCATCATTCTAAGATTTCTTTGCGTCCGCAAAGAACAGGTTCTCCTGTTTCTTCGCCCTACACTCCTGATTTCAATACAGGAAGATCTGGCCTGTACAGTGCCGCGGCTTCCCGGATCTCTTCCTCCGAAACTCCCGGAAAAAAAGCCCTCCATCCTTTTCCCTGCACAGGAAAAACGACCCCGGTACCCTTGGCGGAGGGGAGAAGAATCAGCTCTTCCATTTCTTCCCACTGGAGCAGATCAGTTTTGCCCCGGCCCCAGAAAAGGGTTTCACGAAGAAAACCCTTTTCGGAAAGCGTTATCTTCTTGTCATAGCCCGCGATATAGACGCAGGCAGAACCTACAAGAATGTACGGAACAAAGGAGGCTGCGCTGCTTCCCCCGGCTAGAAGACGGCGCAGGCCGTCACCGAGAAGAAACAATCCCGTCACAAATCCCAGGGCCTTCGTCCATCTGGGAAAGGGAAGCGCACTCCCGGTAAATATGGTTTTCAGGACTGTTCCTCCGTTCCTTTATCATCTTCCTTGTCGACCCATTTGATGCCTATCCCGAGCCCCGTCATGGCCAAAGCCACCACAGGGTTCAGGTAGTTCAGGAACGCATAGGGCAGGTAGGAGAGCGTGGGAACTCCAAGAACTCCGCTGTTGTATGCCCCGCACGTATTCCAGGGGACAAGGACTGAGGTAAGCGTTCCCGAATCCTCAAGCGTTCTGGAAAGAATCCGCGGGTCAATTCCTTTCCCGTTCTGCCGGAAACTCTCAAAAGCCGGCCGGAACATTCTTCCCGGCATTACGAGGGCAAGGTACTGGTCTCCGAGGAACATATTCGTAAAAATACAGGAAGCTATTACGGAACCCACAAGGCCGAATGCAGTCCGGACGTTCTCCATCAGCTTCCGGAGAAGGACTTCGAGGAAACCGCATGTTTCCATTATGCCTCCGAGCACAAGGGCGACGAGTATCAGGGCGATGGTCTCGAGCATACCTGCAAGTCCTCCCCTTGCCAGGAGGTCATTGAGCATGCCGGAAACTTCCTTCACTGTTTCAAAGCTGTCCCCGGCAAAAACGGCTGTTCCCTTTACAAGCTCATTCACGGCACCGATGTCGGCAGCCTCTGAGATCTGGGCAATCATCGACGGAGAATAGCCTGAATGAAGCGCTCCGAGAACGTCTGCTATTCCTGTCCCCTGGAAAAGAGACATGGCAACGGCAAGCAGCATGCCCGCCACAATTCCCGGGATCGCGGGAACCTTGAGTGCCGCAAGGGTGAGCACGAGAAGCGGGGGAATAAAACCAAAATAGGATATGGTGAATTCCGCGGACATCATCTGCTGGATCACCGTAATTCTTGAATTGTCAAGGGTTGCGCCGCTGTAGCTGCCTCCCATGTAGTAGGCTATCCCAGCAACAATAAGAAGCGTGGGGCCGGTAGTCCACAGCATTGCACGGATATGATCAAAAAGCTCGCTTCCCGCTACTGCAGGGGCAAGGTTTGTCGTATCTGAAAGAGGAGACATCTTGTCGCCGAAATATGCGCCGGAGATGACAAATCCCGCCGTGACAGGCGCAGGGACACCAAGACCGGCGCCGATGCCCATAAGGGCTATTCCGACGGTCCCGCTCGTGCTCCAGGAACTTCCCGTGGAAAGAGATACTATTGAACAAATTAAAAGAGACGCAAGAAGGAAATACTCCGGTGAAAGAAGATTAAGGCCGTAAAAAATAAGTGTCGGAACAACTCCGCTCTGTATCCATGCCCCGATGAGCCCGCCGATCGTAAGAAGGATGAGCACCGCCTGCAGGGCGACGGTTATTCCGTTGATCATCCCCTCTTCAACTGTTCTCCATCGCCTTCCGAGGAAAAAGACGCCCATAATGGCTGTAAAAACTGCGGCAAAGAAAAGCGGAACGTGGGCCGAAAGAGCCAGCCCGAAAACGGCTCCCGACTCAAAGTGTATATCCAGAACCCCGTAGCTTATGATAAGTGCGTCGACGACAAGAACAAAAAGAGCTTCGCCGAAAGTCGGCATTCTTCCATTGTGGTGCTCCATTCATATCCATCCTTTCTGAAGTGGGAGATTCCGCCCGCAGATCCAAGGCTGTTTTTCATTATAGAGAGAGAATTTACATCTGTCTATAAAAAGCCATGCAAGAAGGGCGTTCCTAAAGGAACGCCCTTCTAAAAAACATATGCTCCTGAAAATACGGTTTCCTGCTTTCAGTTTTTTCCGGATGCGGAAGGCCTGCCCGGATATGGAGCGGGAATATATTGAACGGAAGGCCTTTCCGTCCCTGACTGCGGGTAGAGGCTCATCATGTTGCAGAACGAATCCTGTTCGTTGAAAACCACGGGAAGACCAAGCGAGGCGGCCTCGTAGGGAGTGATCGGATAATCATGGGTCCACCGCCCCTCGGTTAAAACGGACGCTATTTCCGCCCCCTTATCTTCGCCCATCCTGTCGGAAATCAACTCGAAAACGAGATCCCGCGTCTGCCGGATAGCTTTCCTGCTGATATCGGCAAGGATAAGCGTCTCATCATCGAGTTCGTCCGCCGATTTCTGCTCAACGGCCTTAAGAATTGATGCAGCCGGGTACTGTCCTATCTGGGGATCCACCGGACCCAGGACTGCATGGGGATCCATGAGTATCTCGTCTGCGGCAAGGGCAATCAGTGTTCCGCCGGACATGGCGTAATGTGGGACAACAACTGTCACTTTCGCGGGATGGCGCTTCAACGCCCTGGCTATCTGTTCCGCAGCGAGCAGAAGGCCTCCCGGCGTGTGAACTATGAGATCAATGGGAGTATCGTCCGAAGTAAGCCGTATAGCCCGCAGAACTTCTTCCGAATCTTCAATGTTGATAAAGTTCCTGGAGAACATTCCCCAGAAACCCATGCTTTCCTGGCGGTGAATGAGCGTGATGATCCTTGTTCCCCTGCGCTTTTCGCAGTTTCTGAGAGCATTTATCCTGCGCCATTTGATCATTTGCTGCTTCATCTGGGGCACGATAATGAATATGAAAAGAAACAGGATCCAAAGAGACGACCCGTCCATGAAAACCTCCTTCAGCCCTTGAGGCTACTGATGATTTACTGCTTCTGCAACTCCCGGAACACCTCCGGAAATCATCCTGAACGCAACATTCCCGTCAGAAATGTACGCTTCGATTTTGTCCGACGAGCCACTCCTTTTCTCAAGAAGAAAATCCGCAAGACGATCCTCAATATATGTTTGTATAGCCCTTCTGAGGGGACGTGCCCCAAACCTGGGCTGATATCCCCTGTCAAGAAGAAAGGATGTTACATCCTCTCCTGCCGAGAAGGAGATGCCGCGCCCCGCAAGGCGTGTCCTGACTTCTTCAAGCATTATCCCGACGATTGCCGTCATGTTCTGTCTGGTGAGCGGCCTGAAAACGATCATCTCGTCAAGACGGTTGATGAACTCGGGCCTGAAGGTTCTGCCTGCTTCATCAAGGATGACCGTCTTCATGTTTCCCCAGTTGAAGGGATCCTTTTCATCACCGCCGGAAAAACCGAGAGAAGACCCCTTCGCCGACTCTCGTGCTCCCACGTTGCTGGTCATAAGGATCACCGTATTGCGGAAATCTACCGTTTTTCCCTGGCCGTCAGTAAGATGGCCGTCGTCAAAGATCTGCAGCAGAATGTTGAAAATATCAGGGTGCGCCTTTTCTATCTCGTCAAAAAGGACCACGGAATAGGGACGCCTGCGCACAGCTTCCGTAAGTTTTCCCCCCTCTTCATACCCTACGTAGCCGGGAGGAGCTCCGATCAGCTTCGATACTTCATGTTTCTCCATAAATTCGCTCATATCGAGCCGTATCATTGATTCATCGGAACCGAAAAGGAAGGAGGACAGGCACCTGGCAAGCTCGGTTTTCCCAACCCCCGTGGGACCCAGGAGGAGGAAGCTTCCTATGGGACGCCTGGGATCCTTGAGACCGCTTCTCGCCCTCCGGATAGCCTTTGCGATGGACACAACAGCCTCACTTTGGCCGATGAGTCTCTTTTCTATCTCCTGCTCCATATGCAGCAGCCGTTCCGATTCCTCACCAGTCAGCTGAACCACAGGGATCCCTGTCCATTCTGCCACCACATCCGCTATATCTTCACCGGTAACGACAGGCTGGTACGAGTTCCTTCTCGAACGCCATTTCCCTCTTTCCTCTTCCAGTTCATCAGAGAGACGCCGTTCATCATCCCTGAGCCGGGCCGCCTTTTCAAATTCCTGTGCATTAACGGCCTCTTCCTTCTCCCGCCGGACCTCCTCGATCTTTTTTTCCATTTCCTTTAACTGCTCCGGTGTTTCCATGGCATTGATCCTGGCCCGGGCGGCAGCCTCGTCTATGAGGTCGATCCCCTTGTCGGGAAGATGACGGTCCATTATATACCTGGCGGAAAGCCTGGCAGCCGCCTCAAGGGCGTCATCACGTATTTTTGCCCGGTGATGGGACTCATAACGATCCCGAAGCCCCTCGAGAATAAGAATTGAATCGTCTACGCTGGGCTCCTGAACATAAACGGGCTGAAAGCGCCGCTCGAGCGCCGCATCTTTTTCGATATGCTTCCTGTATTCGTCGAGAGTGGTCGCTCCTATAACCTGGAACTCCCCCCGAGACAGGCTGGGTTTCAGGATATTGGCCGCATCGACTGCGCCCTCGGCCCCCCCAGCTCCCACGATCGTGTGGATCTCGTCGATAAACAGGATAATGTCACGACATTCGGAGAGTTCCTTCACAAGCTTGCGCATCCGCTCCTCGAACTCTCCCCTGTATTTCGTACCTGCGACGAGGTTCCCCATATTGAGCTGCATGACTTTCTTGTCCCTCAGGATCTCCGGGATATCCCCTTCCGCTATCTTTTGGGCGAGGCCTTCAACGATGGCTGTTTTTCCCACGCCCGGGTCACCGATGAGGACCGGATTATTCTTGGTCCTCCTGGAAAGGATCTGGATGATCCTCCTGATCTCCTTTGTTCTGCCAATAACCGGGTCCAACTCACCGTTCCGGCTTTTTTCGCTGAGATCAAGGGCCAGCTGATCTATCGTCGGGGTTTTCGTCCTGCCTTTTTTCCTGGCTCCATCCGACAGGGCATCAGTTCCCTTCTCACCTTCAGCGTCACTGCCGGGGACAAATTTCATGATTTCCCGTGAAAAAACACCGTGGTCTATCCCGACGCCGTGAAGCAGCTGGGCCGCGAGCCCTTCTCCTTCGGTAAGAACGGCAAGCAGGATATGTTCCGTCCCCACATAGTTGACGCCCATGTTCCGTGCCTCGCGAATGGAAATATCCAGGACCCGCTTCGCGCGCGGACTGAGAGGAAGATCAACAGGTTTCAGTATGGGATGGGTTTTTCCGACCGCATCCTCTA
>Ga0209510_1002805_pt1 | contig 17257 bp, 14 predicted proteins | sample BiotimSIPDNA_FD_185749 | JGI IMG/M metagenome (GOLD analysis project Ga0209510, IMG submission 185749) | Anaerobic biogas reactor microbial communites from Washington, USA - Biogas_R1 time_0 SIP DNA (SPAdes) (version 2) | ecosystem: Engineered > Bioreactor > Anaerobic > Unclassified | place... | reverse complement strand
TTCTGCATGAGGACACCTTCCTTTTTGGGAGAAACAAGTTTTGTTGCAGAAACATTGTATCACAAAGGGTTGGTGCCTCATTTTTCATTCTTAACTTTACAGACCGAACCTATCACAAAGGAGGGAAAAATGAAAAAGAAAGAAAGTGAAAAAGAAATCAAAACTTTAGAAAGGAGCAGGACTAAAAAGAAAAAAGCCAGATTTATACCGGCATTTGCGCTGATGCTGCTTTTGTTAGCAGGTGGCGTGATCGCACTGCTTTCCGACAGTGAAACATTTCAAAATGTCTTTGGTATGTCAAATCAAACGGTAGATATATCTGCTGAAGAAATGATGGCAAGCAGTGAAATCGGCAATGAAGGTTCGCTGGTACAGTATGTGGATCCTGCCAACGTTTTGCCGGGAGACATTGTTTCCAAGATACCTCAAGTGGGGAAGCTGTCTGAAAGCTCATTGGATTGCTGGGTCAGAGCAAAAGTTGAATTCACACAGCCGGAGAACCTGGGTCTAGAAAAAACATCTCTTGACCAAAGCGCTCTTCTGGGAATACCGGAGGGAAGCTGGACGATGAAGACCACAGCCGATCCGGGAACGATATACTATTATCTAAATAATGGGCTGACCGGACAGGACATGTCAAAGGTAGTGCTGTTTACAGGGGTTCAAATACCTGATGACTGGAATGAAACAGAGGTGGGGAAAATACCGAAAATAAATGTCACATTCCAGGCAGTGCAGATGGAGAATTTTCAGCAGGATCTTACTAGCGATGAGCCTTGGGGGAACTATAACTAAAAAAACCGGACATTTGCAGATCAGAGAGGAAAATCCGGAAATGGCAACCCGAAAAAATCAAGAGATAGAACGCAAACGGGAAATTTAAAGTCCGGAAATATCTAAACGCAGAACGCAAACGGGAAATGCAAAGTCCGGAAAGCAAATCAAATAATGAAAAACAGATAAGGGCAAAATAGGAAAAGCTATATTAGGGTAAAAATAAGCTGGATGAAGTTTATAAAGAGTTTGATCCCGTAAAAAATAATAATGACACCGCACACGACATTTATTATGCGGAGGATCTTGTCGGTGATCTTCGCTCCTATGAAAGTTAGAATTGTAGAAATACTTAGGAACCAGAGACAGCTGGCACAGGCCACACCAATGATGAATTTTGAACTTTCTTCAGGAGGAAGAGTTGCATTGAAAGCTCCGAGCATCATGGAGCCGTCGATAAGAGCCTGAGGATTGAACCATGTCACGACACATGCCGTTAAAATGACTTTCAGAATGGGGATGTCAACATCACCGCTTTCCTCCGTTTTTTTATCGGGAAGAAGCAGTCCCACCCCTATTTTTACAACTATAATGCTGCCCACGAGAAGAATAATCATTTCCAGCAGGTGGGACTGCTCCATTATAGCGCCGATGCCGAAGAAACAGGCAAGAGCCAGTGTCACATCAAAAAATATAACGATGAACGCAGTCGCATAAACGCGACTGCGTTTTTGGCTTATGGCCGTATTTATTACAAAAAGATTCTGCAGACCGATGGGTGCCACATAAGCCAGTCCCATCAAAAGGCCTTCTAAAAAGTATTGCATTTGTATTTTCCTGTTCTTGCCGGATATCACACAATATTATATGAATTTGGCTGAAATGATGTTATCTAATATAGGGTTACTTAACAGCGAATTTGGCTTTTGCGTTTTTCATTTTGATAGTTTAAATGGCGAAGAGCTATTATTCCTGTTTGTTTTTAATTTCAAGTTCAAGAAGTTTTTGCTTGAGAGAAAGACTTCTTTGACTTTTTGGGCCACTTCCAAAAGCACTGTAACCTCCGAGATTTTTTTGGGAGATTTCGCCGGGCCTGCCTCCGGAAGCTATCACCCTATGGCATGGTATGACTATGGAAACCGGGTTTTTGGCATTGGCGGAACCAACAGCCCTTGCTCCGCCGGGGCACCCGATACGGCCTGCCAGCTGACCGTAAGTTTCAGTTTCTCCATAGGGGATATCGCAAAGAGCTTTCCAGACTTTCCTTTGAAAGGGAGTCCCTGAAAAGGATTTATACTCGGGGTCACTAATAAACACAGGATCAGTAATAAGAACAGGATCATCAAGAAGCATAGGATCATCAATAAAAAGAGGAAGGTCAAAAGAGTTTCTTTTTCCCGAGAAATATTCACTCAGTTGAGCAATGGCATTATGGACAAGAGAGTGGCGATTTTCCGGTATTGAAATATCTCTTTCCTTTAGCCATGAGATTTCAAGTATAAAACTATCGGAGCAAAGAATACTTATCGGTCCAAAGGGGCTTTCGAATATTCCTGAGTATTTTGTCATGGATTGTTCCTTTCTTGATTTGGGAGGAGTCTTATGTTTTGGCGATCCTCCCATATGGTCTAAGCCCGACCATCTTATAATATGCCGATGCGACTCTTCATTCCCGAAAAAGGACATGCATTCAGCATCGGATAATAAAGCGGTTATGTCAGGGCACGGATAAACATTTTCAGCAATAATTGTATCACAGAAGATAAAAATAGTGTATAATATATACACTTAAAACTTGTTTAAGATATAGGGATACAAGGGAAAAATATTGGAGGACAGGGTCATGAAAAAGCAGATAATAACCATCAGCCGTGAGTTTGGTAGCGGAGGTCATCTGGTGGGCAAAGTGCTTGCCGAGAAAATGGATGTGCCTTATTATGACAAAAGTATATTGGATCGGATCGCAGAAGAAAAGGGCTATTCCGTTGAGATGATGGAAGAAGACGAGAAGCGCGCAAAGAACAGTTTCCTGTACAGCCTTACTACGGCTTTCGGCAGTGCGGGGACAGGACCGGACTACATTTCCATAAACGAAAAATTTTTTCTTGCTCAGTTCGATTATATAAGAAGGATCGCAAAGGAAGGTTCATGCGTAATAGTCGGAAGATGTGCGGACTATGTGCTTAGGGAGATGCCTTTTGTCACCAATGTTTTTATATATGCCGACAAACAGCAGAAGTTTAAGCGGATAGTAAATGAATACGGACTTTCCAGAGAAGATGCTGAAAAGGGGCTTAGAGATGTTGACAAAGCAAGGGCGAACTACTATAAGTATCATACCGGGCAGGAATGGGGCAGACCCGAAAACTATCATCTTTGTATAAACAGCAGCAACATAAGTCTCGGTGGATGTACAGATATTATTATGAAATATCAAGAAATAAAAACCAAGTAGGGTAACGGCAAAGAAACCGATCGGGCAAAAAAACTGATCAAACAAACAAAAAAGCAGACAAGTTTTTACATGTCTGCTTTTTCATAATATTCATCCGCATATTCATTGGCATAATATGAAAAGTGTGCTTCATATCAATACCTTTTCAATGCGTTTCATATCAATGTTTTATTAAAGGGGCTTTTCTCAAAGTTTATACAGCTGTATTTTTAATTTAAAATCAAAAAGCTTTAGTCAAGTACCAGGCTGGGAGGGCTGTAGATCCTGGCCTTAAGTTCCTCATTGAGAGCATAAAGGCCCTTTGCATCAGATCCGTAAAGTTCATACTTTCTGATCATTTCTTCTGCGTTTTTTTCTTCTTCTCCCTGTTCCTTTACGAACCAGTCGAGAAACTGCATGCTACGGTAATCTTTTTTTGAAAAAGCCACATCATATATTTTGTGGATGAGAGCCGTTACATACTGTTCGTGCTTCAATGATGCTTTCAGGGCATCGGCATGTTTTTTAATAGGTACATCAGGCTCATCAATGGCTTTCAGCGAAACCTTTATGCCGTTGTTCTGCAGAAACTCTGCAAAAAGCATAGCGTGATCTCTTTCTTCCTGGGCCTGGACCTTGTACCAGTTGGCAAATCCGTCAAGGCCTTCATCAGTATAGTAATTCGCAAAATCAAGATAAAGATATGCAGAATAAAACTCTTTGTTTATTTGATCGTTCATTAAATCTATTACTTTTTTGTCCATCATTTCAAATACCTCCGTTTTTAAAATTTTATATGAATATTCTATACCCGAACAAAAATAAATCAAACAAAAAACAAAAACAAAAACCATAGAAATCCCTCCTATGGCTGTTTGCAAAACCATGAAAATCGATAAGGGCCGGGGTTTGCGAAACAAAAGAAATTGTGTTATTCTAATGGGTAGCAGTCCACCGCACCCAATGGGCGGAAAAAGGCCTGCAGCCACCTTGTCTCATTCGACGGGGGCATGAAAGGAACAGGACATGACACAGAAGGAAAAAGAAAACAAGAAGCCGGCCGATGAAGCTTATCAGGCAAAAAAAGAAGCAAATGCGGACACAGTCGATCACTGCAAAAAAACAGAAAAAAGTGAAAAAGGGAAAGGCAAATACTATATCAGTACTCCCATTTATTATCCCAGTGATAACCTGCATATAGGTCACACATACTGTACAGTAATGGCCGATGCCATGGCCAGATTCAAAAGGGCAACAGGATACGATGTCCATTTCCTTACGGGAACGGATGAGCACGGACAGAAAATACAGACAGTGGCTCAGAATGCGGGAGTTTCGCCCCAGGAGTATGTGGATATAATAGTCGGCAACATCAAAGATCTCTGGAAAAGCATGGAGATATCTTATGATGATTTTATAAGGACCACCGAGCCCAGACATATAAAAAGAGTACAGGCTATTTTCATGAAGATGTATGAAAAAGGAGATATATATAAGGGAGAATATGAAGGACTTTATTGTACTCCCTGCGAATCTTTCTGGACGGAAAGCCAGCTGGTTGACGGCAAATGTCCGGACTGCGGAAGACCTGTTCAAAAAGCCGCTGAGGAAGCATATTTTTTCAAAATATCAAATTATGCGGACAAGCTGCTTGATATATTCAAAAACCAGCCGGAATTTCTACAGCCCGATACAAGGCGCAACGAAATGATAGCCTTTGTTGAGCAGGGGCTTGAGGATCTTTGTATTTCAAGATCATCCTTTGATTGGGGGATACCGGTTCCCATAGAAGAAAACCATGTGATATATGTATGGCTCGATGCACTTTCAAACTACATAACGGCGCTGGGATGGCCCGATGACAGGGAGCTTTATGACAAATACTGGCCTGCGGACGTGCATCTGGTGGGAAAGGAAATCGTCAGGTTCCATTCCATAATATGGCCTGCCATGCTTATGTCCATCGATGAACCGCTGCCAAAGCAAGTGCTGGGGCACGGATGGCTTTTGATGGATGACGGTAAGATGAGCAAATCCAAGGGGAATGTAGTTGATCCCGTTGAGCTGATCGATCGTTACGGAATAGATGCTCTTAAATATTTTCTGCTCAGAGAATATACTTTCGGGCAGGACGGGCTTTTCACCAATGAAGTTATGCTCAGAAGGATGAATTTTGATCTTGCCAACGATCTTGGGAATCTGGTTTCAAGGACCGTGGCAATGATAGAGAAATATAACGAGGGGAAAGTTCCGGGAGTTGCTTTGGAAGGATCGGAAGAAGTCCGGGATCCAAAACAGGCATCAGATACAGACTCTCATGGCGGATACGCTTTTCATACCGACAGGGAGCTAAAAGAAATAGCTGAAGGCGTGGCTGACAAAGTGGAAGCAAGAATGGACAAGTTCGAGTTCAACCTGGCACTGGAGGAGATATGGATCCTTGTTAGAAGGGCCAATAAATATATTGATGAAAACACTCCCTGGATACTGGCAAAGGATGAAAAAGACAAGCGGAGACTGGATACAGTGCTGCATAATCTTGCAGAAGCCATCAGGATAGTATCGATTCTTATTTATCCCTTCATGCATACGACTTCAGGCAAGATCAGAAAACAGCTGGGACTTTGGTATGCCGGGCCGGTTTGGGAAGATGCCAAGATCTTCGACATGATGGACGGTGAAGAAGTCAAGAAAACCGACGTTATATTTCCCAGGCTTGACATTGAAGAAGAACTGAAGGAACTGGCGGCATTAAAGGGCGGCAAAGAGGATGAGAACATACCCCTTGAACTCAAAGATGAGATACAGTATGAAGATTTTGACAAACTGGATCTGAGAGTGGGGACCATCCTGGAATGTGAAAAACACCCGAAGGCCGATAAACTGCTGGTTTTCCAGGTAAAAATGGGCACAGAAAAAAGACAGATAATCAGCGGTGTGGCAGAATGCTATAAGCCTGAAGATACCATAGGCATGAAAGTAGTCGTTGTTGCCAATCTGGCTCCGAGAAAGCTCAGGGGAATGCCTTCCAACGGAATGCTTCTTTTTGCCGACAATATCGTTGACGGAAAAGAGAGATTCGAGTTTGTAACAACTGTGGCTGATGACGGCAATCCGGTAACTTAGTTGGAAAGAGAATAAGGCTGCAGGGGTATAAAAATGTATTTTGATTCACATGCACATCTTGATTACGAGGATATCAAAGGCGCAGATTTTGAGGAAACAGTAAAGGCCATAGAGGGATCTGATGTGGACTATGTAATGGACATCGGCGTAGATCTGGCAACTTCCCAAAGGGCTGCAGAAAATGCGGCAAAGTATCCATGGTGTTATGCTGCCATCGGATATCATCCCCATGAAGCAAATGAAATGGGCGATGTTGAGCTGGAAATGATAAGGGCGCTGGCAAAAAAACCAAAAGTCATGGCCATCGGAGAGATAGGACTTGATTTTCATTATGAATATTCACCGAAAGATATACAGCGGGATGTTTTCCGCAGGCAGATAGATCTGGCCAATCAATTGAAGATGCCCATCGTGATCCACTCGCGGGAGGCCGATCAGGAAGTAATGGACATATTAAAAGAAGAGGGAGCTTTTTCCGAAGAGAGAAAAAGCTGGTTCCAAAAGAGGCCTCTGCCAAAGGAAGACGCTGAAAAAAACAGGAACTGGATAAATGCCGCATCGGATGCCAGAGTTCTGCTCCACTGTTTTTCCGGAAGCAGAGAAATGGGGGAGCAGTATGTGAAACTGGGAGGGACGCTTTCCATCGCCGGTCCGGTAACTTATAAAAACAACCGCAAGACAACAGATGTGGTCACAGCTGTGCCTATGGAATTCATGCTCATAGAAACGGACGCACCTTTTCTTGCTCCCGAACCCAAAAGAGGTAAGGCAAACATGTCTCCATATATTGAATTCACTGCCATGAGAGTTGCGGCGATAAAAGGCAGAACTCTTCATGAAACGGCAAGGATAACGACAGAAAATGCAAAGAGATTTTTTGGTATTGGCTGATGCTGGAACAAACAGTAAGAGATACAATTGAAAAACACAGTTTGATCGCACAAGGAGACCACATCGTTTTAGGCCTTTCGGGAGGCCCGGATTCGATGTGTCTTTTTCATGTGTTAAGGACTGTTTTCAGTGAACATGAAATCGGACTCACGGCGGTGCACGTGAATCATAAATTCAGACCGGGAGCGGCTGAAGAAGAACAGGAATATGTTGAAAAGCTTTGTAAAAATGCCGGGGTCGACTGCAGATCATTTGTTTTTGACTGCAATAAGATCGCCGAAGAAAACCATATGACCGGTGAAGAAGCCGGCCGTAAAGTCCGGTACGATTCTTTTTTTGAAGTCACAAAAGAACTCAGGGAAAAAGGGATACCGGCTGAAAAGATAAAAACCGCTGTTGCCCACAACATTAATGATCAGGCAGAGACTGTTCTTTTCAGGATCCTCAGAGGCACGGGCACCGATGGGCTTTCGGGGATGGAGTACAGAAGAAAAGACGAAAAAGGTATGATCGTAATAAGGCCCCTTCTGGATGTGAAAAGGGCGGATATTGATGAATACTGCAGATCAAATAAACTCGACCCAAAAAAAGACAAGAGCAACGAGGAACCTCTTTATGCCAGGAACAAGATAAGGCTCGATCTGATACCTTATATAGAGGAAAACTACAACCCCGGCATAAAAGATGCTCTTATAAGGCTTTGCGGCATTGCTTATGAAGACAGCTGTTTTATAAACAGTGAGGCAGAAAAAGCTCTGAAAAAAGCATTGATATCCAATAAAAAGGGAAAATGTGTAATTGATATAAGGGAGATCAAAGACCTCCATAGTGCAGTTATGGGAAGAGTAATAATAAAGGCAATGAATCTTGCCGGGCTTTCAACTGATATGACCCATGCCCATATAAAACAGGCAGAGGAACTTATTATAAAAGAAGAAACTTCAAAATCAATGAATTTTCCCCATGGATATATAATGAAGATTATTTACGGGAAAGCAGAGATATACCGGCAGGAGGTCGGCGAAACAGCCGTTGGAGCCAAGATCGAAACGCAGCAAGAAAACCGGATCGGGAATATGAGCGAAAGCCGGCCAAAAGAAAGACCCGGCCTCAAGATAAGCATACTTATGAAGGAAGACTTTGCGGAAAAGAAAGATGCGGCCGCATTTGATTTCGATATGTTTGAAGAGGCATATAAAGATAATGGCAACACCTTTGAATCAATAGTTTTGAGAAGAAGAAAACCCGGAGATTTCATAATGCTGCCGAATGTTGGCGGGCGAAAGAAAATACAGGATCTTTTTGTGGATATGAAAGTCAGGGAAGATCAAAGGGAAAGGGTGTATATGGCTGCGATAAATGATGAGATCCTTTGGATCCCCGGGGGAATAACAAAAGCCCGGTACTCAGGAAATTTCAAGATAAACGAAGACACAAAAAGGGTCCTTGTACTTGAAATACATGGTTCTCTATGATAAAATTACAAAATAAATTTTGGTTTTTCATACAAATTTGTTGGTATGAAACAATAAATCTAAAGGAGAGAAAAGATTGAAAAAGCTTTCGAGAAACATAGGCATATATTTGATAATTTTTGGACTTGTGCTGGCAATGGCCTGGTTTTATAACAAATCACCCGGCGAAGAGGCAAAGGATATTTCTTTTTCAAAGTTCACCCAGTATGTGAGCCAGGAGAAAGTAGAAAAACTTTATATCGATGAGAACGATATGGCTCTGACGGCCACCCTTACAAACGGGGAACAGGTAAAAAGCGTTGCATCATCCCTTGTTGAGGTCGACTGGCTCAACAGGACATATATCTATAAGCAAATGGAAGAAGGAAAGGTGACTTTGACCAATGCACCTCCAAAGGTGACTCCCTGGTATATATCCATGCTGCCCACGGTCATCATGATAATCGTGATAGTTTTCTTCTGGTTTATGATAATGAATCAGCAGGGAGGCGGGGGCAAAGCCATGTCCTTTGGAAAGAGCAGGGCAAAACTCCAAAAAGACAGCGATCTCAGAAAACTCACATTCAAGGATGTGGCAGGTCTTGATGAAGAAAAAGAAGAACTGCAGGAAATAGTTGACTTTCTGAAAAATCCCAAGAAATACAATAACCTGGGGGCAAGGATCCCGAAAGGAATACTTTTGGTGGGTCCTCCGGGAACAGGTAAGACATATATTTCAAAGGCGGCTGCAGGAGAAGCCGGCGTGCCTTTCTTCACCATAAGCGGATCTGATTTCGTGGAAATGTTCGTTGGTGTGGGGGCATCAAGAGTAAGAGATCTTTTTGAGCAGGCAAAAAAGAATTCGCCCTGCATTATCTTTATAGATGAAATAGATGCAGTGGGACGCAAAAGAGGAGCGGGCCTGGGCGGCGGTCATGACGAGAGAGAGCAGACCCTTAACCAGCTCCTTGTAGAGATGGACGGATTTGCTGAGAACACGGGGATAATAATACTGGCAGCCACAAACAGGCCTGACATATTAGATTCTGCCCTGCTTAGACCCGGACGTTTTGACAGGCAGATAGTAATAGGAGTGCCCGATGTAAAGGCAAGAGAAGAAATATTCAAGGTCCATGCCAGGAACAAACCTCTGGCGGAAGGTGTGGAGCCCAAAGTACTGGCAAGAAGAACTCCGGGATTCACCCCCGCCGACATAGAGAACATGCTGAACGAAGCTGCCCTTCTTACAGCCAGAAGAAACGGCCGCAAGATCCGTATGGACGAGGTTGAAGAAGCCATAACAAAGGTAATAGCCGGACCGGAGAAAAAGAGCAGAGTGATCAGCGATGAAGAGAGAAGGCTCACTGCTTTCCATGAAGCGGGACATGCCATTGTTGCTGCATCACTGCCTCAAAGCGATCCCGTTCATCAGATAACCATAGTTCCCAGAGGAAGGGCCGGCGGATTCACAATGGTACTGCCAAAAGAGGACAGGTATTACGGAACAAAAACCGATATGGAGGGACAGATAGTCCACCTTCTCGGCGGACGGGTGGCAGAGAAGCTGACTTTGGATGATATCAGCACCGGAGCCAGCAACGATATAATGAGAGCCACTGAAATCGCCAAGGATATGGTAACTAAATACGGATTCAGTTCCAAGCTGGGACCTGTGAATTACAGTTCGTCCGATGAGGTTTTCCTGGGGAAAGATTTTTCCACCAGACAGAATTATTCAGAAGAAACGGCTTCGGAAATAGATGAAGAAATAAAGCTGATAATAGAAACGGCCTTCGCAAGGGCAGAGGAGATATTAAAGAAGCATAAGAAACAGCTGAAGTCTGTGGCTGATGCCCTTCTTGAGCTGGAGACCCTGGACGGAGACCAGTTCACAGAGCTTTACAAAGGGAAAATAACGGCTAAGAAGTTGGCTCAGAGAGTAAGGGAAGAAGAGGAGCACATCGAGAGGGCAAACGAAAAAGAGGCCCGTGAGATGAGAGAGCTTATCGCCAAACAGGAAGAAGAAGAAAAAGAAAAACTGGATGAGAACGGGATACCTCTTCTGGCCGATGAAGAACTGCCATCTGAAGAGGAACTGGCCGTTTATGACGGAGATTATTTGAATGATGACGAAGAGGAAGACTCCGTTGAAGGCGGGGACGAAGATGCCGCCGAAGGCTCCGCAAGCAAACAGACCCGTAAGAGCAAAGTAAAGGCCGGCACTTCCAAAAATAGGGGATCCGAAAAATAAACCCGGAAGGAAAACAAATGAAGGTAACAGTTAAAGACTTCTTTGAACTGGCTGCTTTTGCGGACGCAAAGGTGCTGGCCGGCGAAAAGAATCTGGAAAATCCGGTCAAAAAAGTTTCTGTACTTGAGGCCACCGGCAGGGAAGACGTGGCTCGTTATTGTTCTGCAAAAAACCAGATGATGCTGACATCGTTTTTCGGGATACAGGACGATGCAAAAGCCCAGGCCGAAGTAATAAAAGCCTTGGCTGAAGGCGGGAACACCGCACTGGTTGTTTTTCATGTGGGAGAAGTAGTAAAAAGAATATTGCCGGAGGTCATAGAAGCCGCAGAAAAGGCGGGACTGCCCCTGATAGCCATGAGTGAAAAATCCAAATTCGATATGGGCGATGTTATAAACGAGACCATGAGCAAGCTTTTTTACGGTGAAAGCAGCAGTTTCGGGAACGATCTTATCAACAATACAATTTTCCATTTACTGAATTTTGAAAAGTACAACAGCTTCCAGTCAGCCATAAGAGCTGCCGCTTTGAACAATGATTTTCAGCTGATACTGCTGTCAGAAGATTTCAACCCCATATTTTATGTGGAAACCAGACATAAAACTACAATAGACGAAGCCATTCGCCTTGGCAGGGAGAAGGAAGTCGAAAAGCAGTCCACCGTCTACACCATGATCGATGTGAACGGCGTGCTTACATACTGGGGCCCCGTCAGCATAAAGGATTCTAAATACTTTATGTTCATCGTTGATAATGAGGACTCATATTCAAAAGCGGAAATAACAAAACTGGCAGAGATAATCGAACTTGCCATGGGGATGTGGAAGTACACCCCGGAAAGAGATGCAAAGGCGGAATTTATAAAAGCCCTGCGCAGGGGCAACAAAAGTCTTGCATACACCCTCAAAGAAGAAGCGGGAATAGATGGGGAAGAAATAAGGAGCGTATTTTTTGCAAGGAGCATCGAGAACAATGAAGCTTCGGCACACATGGCGGAATTCGAGAAAAATGAAGGGCTCAAGATCCTTACCATAAACGAGGGGGATGAAACCTACGGGATAATAATAGGCCCTCAAAAAGAGGGAAATCCATGTACAAATCTTTACAATACCATCAAGACGGACAAGAGGGTCAGGATTTTCCACGTGACCGGGATCGACGGAACCGAAGGGGCTGCAGACGCATATAAGCTCATAGGTGAGACCTGGTCCTTCGTACAGAGCGTGTTTCCCTACAAAAGAGTCTTCACGAAATATGAGCTGGTGCTTGTCAGCAACTGCATCAATATACAGCTGCAGGGGGGATACATAAAAAAGAATTATCTGGAACTTTTGGAAGTCTTCAAACAGATGGGGGAAAACAAAGGCAAACAGCTGTTGGATACCCTTGAGACATTTGTTCTGGATGCCGGTATGAACAGCGGAAAAACTGCTGATTTCATGGACATACACACAAACACAGTGCAATATAGACTAAAAAAAATCAATGAGCTTTTGGGAGTGGAGATCACAGGTAACAGGGTGATCCCCGGACTTACCATCGCCCTGGCATTAAAGAGGCTGGAAAGGGTGGTTTCAAAATAGTATAAAACCTGATTTGAGACAATCAAATAAAGCAGTTTTTTAGAGGTTTATTGCTGTTAAAATTTTGGCAAAGAATAATGTATACAAGGAAATTTTCCTTGAAAAATCAAAATAAGTGAGTTATAGTATGAGTGGTGCGTTTTGCCGAGTATTTTGTTGTGAAATCAATAATGAGGCACCTGTCAAAGCGTTGAAATATTAATAAATAACCCCATTATTTACTAAGGAGGAAACATAAATGGACAAGCTTGAACAACTTCGCGGATTCAAAGCTGAAATTGCCCGGGGCGGAGGAGAAAAAAAGATAGAAGGTCAGCATGCAAAAGGCAAACTGACGGCCAGAGAAAGACTGGATATTCTTTTCGACAAAGACAGTTTTGTTGAAATAGACACTTTTGTTTCTCACAGATGTCCTAATTTCGATATGCCCGAGAAAAAATTCCACGGTGACGGTGTTGTTACAGGATACGGCACAGTAGACGGCAGACTGGTATTTGCATTTGCACAGGATTTTACAGTTATCGGAGGATCTTTGGGCGAATATCATGCCGAGAAGATCGTTAAGGTACAGGGAATGGCCCTTAAAATGGGAGCTCCCATAGTAGGACTCAATGATTCGGGCGGAGCAAGAGTTGAAGAAGGAGTAAATGCTCTTTCCGGTTTTGCAAAGATATTCAAAAATAACACTATATCATCGGGCGTTATCCCTCAGATATCAGTAATAATGGGACCATGTGCCGGCGGAGCTGTTTATTCACCGGCAATAACTGATTTTATATTCATGGTGGATAAGACAAGTCAGATGTTCATAACAGGTCCCCAGGTAATAAAGACAGTTACAGGCGAAGAGGTTTCAGCAGAAGACCTGGGCGGAGCTCTTTCCAATAATACAAAGAGCGGCAATGCTCATTTCATGGGTAGCAATGACGAGGAAACGCTTATGAAGGTAAAAGAGCTTTTGAGCTACTTCCCTTCCAACAATATGGAAACTCCTCCTGTTTATCCATCTAATGATGATCCGAACAGGCTTATACCGGAATTCAATACAATAATCCCTGATAATCCCAACAAGGCATACGATATGTATGAAATAATAAAGGGACTGGCAGATGATGGGGTCATCCTTGATGTTGCCAAGCATTTTGCAAAAAACATAATCACATGCTTCATAAGAATGGATGGACAGACGGTAGGTGTAATAGCAAACCAGCCTCGTCATGAAGCCGGATGCCTTGGCATAAATGCTTCGGACAAAGCCGCAAGATTCGTAAGAAGATGTGATGCATTCAATATCCCCATGCTGACTCTTGAAGATGTTCCCGGGTTCCTGCCCGGCACCGATCAGGAGTGGGGAGGCATAATAAGACACGGAGCCAAACTTCTTTATGCATATTGTGAAGCAACAGTTCCCATGGTAACTATGATATTAAGAAAAGCATACGGCGGAGCATATATTGGAATGTGCAACAAGGAACTGGGATCGGATATGGTACTGGCCTGGCCGACTGCACAGGTGGCTGTAATGGGAGCTTCAGGAGCAGCAAACATCATTTCCTCAGTCAAAAAAGAGATAAAGGAATCCGATGATCCCGTGGCCAAAACAAAAGAAAAAATCGAAGAATACGAAGAGAAATTCAACAACCCGTACAGAGCAGCTGAAATGGGTTATGTAGATGATGTTATAGAACCGGCAACTGCAAGGAAGAGGGTAATAAGTGCATTTGATATGCTTGCTACCAAGAAGAGTTCTCTGCCTTCCAAGAAGCACGGCAACATTCCACTGTAAACGGAGGTGTACTGAATGAGTTTAATGGAAATTTTTGCAGACCCCTCCAAGATAGATTCCCTGTCTTTTGGAGAAAAGATGGTGGGAAGCGGTGTTACCATGATGATGGGAATGGGTATAACTTTTACTATACTTATACTTCTTTGGGGATGCATAGCTGTTATGGGCCTGTTAATGAAAAAAGTTTTAAGAAAGCCAGCAGAAGCCGTAAAAGAACCGGCACCGGCAAAGAAACAGACCGCTCCGCCCCTGGTGGTATCCGCATCTTCCGGGGACATGCCTCAGAATGAGCTTATCGCGGTGATCGCGGCGGCCGTTTCCGCAGCTGAAGGAAAAGCTTTAGAAGACGGACTGGTTATAAGGAAGATACAAAGGATGGCCGGGCCTTCCACTCCCTGGCACAAAGCCGGACAAATGGAGTGTATAGACAGCAGAAGAGTGTAAAGTGTGATATAAATCGAAGAAATCTTATATATTGCGAAAAGGAGAAAGAATTAATGAAACAGTATAACATCAAAGTGAACGGAGTATCATACACAGTAGAAGTTGAAGAGACAGGAAGCGCAGCTCCGGCACCTGCGGCAGCTCCGGCGGCAGCACCGGCACCTGCAGCAGCACCCGCACCTGCGGCAGCACCGGCACCTGCGCCTGCAGCAGCACCCAAACCTGCGGCAGCAGCACCTTCAGCCGGGGCACATACAGTTGAATCACCCATGCCCGGAACAGTTCTGGATGTGAAAGTCGCTCCCGGAGATCAGGTGAGCGAAGGCGATGTGATCTTAGTACTCGAAGCAATGAAAATGGAAAACGAAATAATGGCACCTGCAGCGGGAACAGTTGATACTGTACCGGTAGCAAAGGGAGCATCAGTTAATGCAGGAGATGTTCTTGCAACACTGAAATAAAAAGTTTTCAATAAGGGCGCCGGTTTACGGCGCTCTGGTTTTTTAAAAAACCGGAAAGTATTCCGGCATATTCAATATCTACTGCACAAAGCAGAGTGAAGGAGGAATATCCATGCTACTGGCATTTGATGTAGGAAACACCAATATAGTCCTTGGTGTATTCAAAGATGGTGAACTCATCCAGAACTGGCGACTTGAAAGTGACAACAACAAGAGCGCCGATGAGTACGGAATGATTATCAACCAGCTTTTTTCATACGAAAATCTGGACATAAAAGATGTGGAAGATGTTATCGTATCCACTGTAGTACCATCAGTACTTTTCACCATACAGCATCTGGCTGTAAAGTATTTCAGAAAAAGGGCCATTGTCATAGAACCCGGGGTCAAAACCGGATTGATAATCAAATATGACAATCCCAAACAGGTGGGTGCCGACAGGATCGTGAATGCAGTGGCAGCATTCGCAAAATACGGCGGCCCCCTTGTCATAATCGATTTCGGTACCGCCACCACATTTTGTGCGGTAAGCGAAAAATCCGAATATCTGGGTGGCAGCATAGCCCCCGGACTGAAAATATCATCGGAAGCTCTTTTTGAAAAAACAGCAAAACTTCCCAAGGTGGAACTGGAAGAGCCGGGACATGTGGTTTGTCGAAATACTATACAGTCCATGCAGGCGGGTCTGGTTTACGGGCATATGGGAATGGTGGATTATATAGTAAGAAAGATGAAAAGCGAACTGCAGGAACTCACCGAAAGCGGGAAAGAACCCATTGTCATAGCCACGGGAGGATTTGCGGATCTAATTAATGATGGCATAGACTGCATAGATCATGTAGACAAACTTCTGACCCTTGAGGGACTTTCAATAATATATGAAAAGAACAAGAAAGCACAGAAAATCAAACGAAACGATGAGTGCCGTCAGGAAAGCCCGGAAAATCAAACGAAACGATGAGTGCCGTCATGAAAGCACGGAAAATCAAAAGGAATGATGAATGCCGTCAATAGGAAACATTGAACTTGAAAATCCTTTCTTCTTTGCCCCCATGGCGGGAATATCAGACGCACCGACCAGGAGCCTGGCAAGATCCATGGGTGCGGCTTTAGTATATTCTGAAATGGTCAGCGGCAAGGGGCTTTTGTATAACAGCAAAAACACAGAAAGGCTCCTTAACATATATCCGGAAGAAAAACCTCTGGCATTTCAGATATTCGGCTCAGAACCCTTAATAATAGAAGAGACAGCTCAAAGACTGGCAAAAAGAGATAATGCGATCCTTGATATAAACATGGGCTGTCCGGTGAGCAAAGTCATAAAAAACAATGAAGGGTGCGCTTTGATGAAAGACCCGTATCTGGCAGGGAAAATTGTTGAAGCAGCGGTGAAAGGTACAAAAAAAGGACTTCTTGAAGAGGCAAACTCAGTCAAAGGAAATGCTGTTCCCCAAGAAAAACCGGTGACCGTTAAGATAAGAGCCGGGTGGGACAGTGACCATGTAAATGCCGTTGAAGTGGCCCTTGCTGTACAGGAAGCCGGTGCGCAGGCTGTGGCAGTCCACGGAAGGACAAGACAGCAGTACTACGGAGGCAAAGCGGATCGAAAAATAATAGCAAAGGTCAAGCAGGCTCTTGATATCCCTGTAATAGGAAGCGGAGATATTTTTAGCCCAGAGGATGCCAAAGAAATGATGGAAGAAACCGGATGTGATTTTGTTATGATCGCCAGGGGAGCCCTGGGAAATCCATGGATATTCAGAGAGGCATCAGCATTATGGCAGGGAAAAACTGTTCCGCCGGGACCTTCAACAGAAGAGAAAAAAGAAATGATAATAAGGCATCTTGAAATGCTGGAAAAGGAAAAGGGCGAGAGAGCAGCAGTAAGAGAAATGAGAAAGCATGTGGGCTGGTATCTCAAGGGAGAAAGGGGAGCTGCAGCCATAAGGCGTAAAGTCAATGAAGCGCTGACAGCCGGAGAACTTAAGCAAATAGTGGAAAATTTAATATAAAGATAGTATAATCATATAGTGTCTCTGTCAAAAGGACTTGG
>Ga0209510_1002804_pt1 | contig 17259 bp, 13 predicted proteins | sample BiotimSIPDNA_FD_185749 | JGI IMG/M metagenome (GOLD analysis project Ga0209510, IMG submission 185749) | Anaerobic biogas reactor microbial communites from Washington, USA - Biogas_R1 time_0 SIP DNA (SPAdes) (version 2) | ecosystem: Engineered > Bioreactor > Anaerobic > Unclassified | place... | reverse complement strand
GCGCAAATTGGGTCAATAATGAAAACTGGCTTGTAAAAGGAACCCGTCTTGATGATTGGTTCGGGGTTACTACCGACAGTTGTAACGTGCTGGCGCTGGAGTTGGTCAATAATAACCTTGAGGGTGAACTTATCGACAGTGTGGGCAGCTTGCTCTACCTTGAGACATTGAACCTTCAGCAAAATAACCTTTCGGGAACTATTCCTGACGATTTGTATAACCTGACGAATCTGAAACTTTTGAATCTTAGTAAAAACGAACTGACCGGAGGCCTTTCGTCGAAGGTAGGAGCATTAACTCAACTCGAAACCCTCAAGTTGAACAATAACGCCTTGTCGCAATCGTTGCCTTCTGAACTTGGAACATTACGAAGGGTTGAAATTATCGATTTGAGCTACAACGGATTTACGGGTTCGTTGCCTTCGTCGCTTGACGGACTTAGTGCAATTCAATATTTCAATGCTGGTGCCAACCAGTTATCGGGTAACCTTCCTGAATCGATATGGGACATGGTTACGGTGAAGCAGTTGTTGCTTTTCGACAATGATCTTGATGGTGCTTTATCTCCGAGTGTTGGGAAATTGGTTGCTATGAACGAGTTTAGGATCGACAGTAATTATTTTGATGGTGAAATCCCGGCAGTGTTGGGGCAAATGAACAATCTTTCGGGGTGTCATTTGAATGTGAACGAGTTCTATGAAATGCCCCAGATGTACAACATAGATTCCGTGCTGTATTGCCAGTACAACTACCTTACCTTCGAGGATCTGGAACGTAATGTCGATTTGATTGGTAAAGATCAGGTTGATTTTCAGTATATTCCCCAGTATGAATTTGGTCGTGAATACGATACTATTGCATTCCGTAAGTATCCGTTTACCCTTTCTATTCCATGTGGCGGCGAGCATAATCATTACCAGTGGTATAAAGATGGTGAATTGTTGCCCGGGGCTCCCGATTCTTCTGTGCTGTTTATTCCTCGTGTCGATTATTCCGATGCCGGCGAATATTATATTACGGTAACCAATGATATTATTCCCGGGCTCACCCTCAAATCGAGAGTAGTTACGGTGAACGTTGAAAAAGGGCCGCCATTGCCACTGTCGCTGATCAATTTGGTCATCATCGACGGCAGTCATGAACCGGGTTTTATTATTGAAAATATCGACGATTATCCCGAAAACCGCTTGCAGGTGTTTACCCGTTGGGGGAAAGTAGCCTACGACAAGTCTGGGTACAACAACGAACTTGATTGTTCGGTATTCCCCGAGGGTACATATTATTTTGTGTTAACCTACAATTCACCTCAGGGAAAACAAGTAGTTAAAAACTTTGTCGATGTAATTAAAAAGTAATGCCATGAAGAAGCTATTGATAATAAACATATTACTCTTGGTGGCCATTGCCGGAAAGAGCCAGTACATTCCTCAGTTTTCACAACTGATACAAACTCTTGAGTTTATCAACCCCGGGTATAATGCCTCAAAGGTTGACCCTTCGGCCGTGTTGTTATATCGTAACCAGTGGACAGGCTTTGTTGGTGCACCAAAATCGTATGCCGCCAATGTAAATATCCCGGTTAACAAGTGGCATGCAGGCTTTGGTGCCAATGTGCTGGCCGAAACACGCGGGCTTATCAATCAAACCGACGCGGCATTAAATGCTTGTGTCGATGTGAAATTGTCGACCTTATCGTTCATGACTTTCGGGTTGAGTGCGGGTATCGAGACCAAACGGATAGACATGGAGCGTGCGGTATACCTGGGAGCCCCCTTTGCTGCTGATGAATACAACGCGAACCATTTTTATACGGCCGTTGGGATTAATCTCTTTGCCCAAAACCTGCATATTGGCGGGGCATTTCATTTAACCCCATTGAAGGGAACCTATTACAAAAGCAACGAGTCTTTTTCGCTGTATTTCAATTCGAGTTACCTGTTTACTATTAACGATGACTGGGCGGTGAAACCTGCCTTGGTTTACCGTCATTTTGCCGGGTATAACGATCTCGATATCGGGGCCTTTGTCTTGTATAAAGACTTCGTCTGGATTGGGCTTGCTAACCGGATTAACAGTGCAATGATCTTTTTTGCCGACTTTAAAGTCACTGATTTTTTGAGAGTGGGATATAGTTATGATTTGAGTGTAGGAAAAACTTCGAATATACAATATGGGACCCATGAGATTGGCCTCGAATTTACGTTGCCACATAAAAAAACAGCACAATTTCAGCGCTAATTGTTACATCGTGGCGATAAACAATAAAAATACATTCAACGCCTAAAATGATAAATTACCAATGAAAAAAATAATCCTTATTGTATTGATTGCTATAACGCTAACCAGCGTTGGACAATCGGTATATATCGAAAAGAAAGATATTACGCCTGACGGGATCAGCTCGTTCGGTGGGGTGTCGTACTATAACAACCAGCTTTACTTGTTACTGTCGGCAACTGTTCGCCTGGATGGTAAAGTGGTTGAAGCCTCGGAGGCTAAATCGATTTCGCAGAAATACAAAGTATGGACTATTTTCCGTTACGATCCTGAATTGCGTGAGTTGGCAAAGATGGACCAAATATGGGAAACAAAGAATGCTTCGGCCAACGGGTTTGCCATAATCAATGATTCAACAGTGGTTTACAGCGATGTAAAATCGCAGCTTGTAAGTAACGATTCATACATTTCCTCGTTGCTCAAAAAAGTGAACGATGTGAAGTTTCATTATACCGATCCTTTTTGGGATGCCAACAGAAAGCGGTTGTACTATGCTTCCGATTTTCAGGGAGGCAGAGGCGGAATGGACATTTGGTACATCGAAACAGAAGGTATTTATGCCGGGATTCCAGTCAACGCAGGTGAGGTAAACAGCTCGTCGAATGAACTTTCACCAGCTTTCCGAAGCGATTCTATGATGTTTTATGTGTCGAATGCAAAGAATCAGCAATACGATATTTATATGCTCGGTTCTGAAGGGTTCATTGTGCCGGAATCAACCCGCGGTGTTAATGAATTTTTTATTGCCCCAAAAGACAAAAAGAATTTTTTCTATGTGACTTCATCGGGAAATAAACAGTCGCTTGTTGAGGGAGTTTTGCATATTCGTAAGATTGAAAATATTGAAGTGATAGCCCCGGTTGTGGTCGAGGAAGTAAAAAAAGAGGTGGAGCCCGAACCCGAAATTGTAACACCGGCAGAAATAAACATTGAAGACACCGATTTCAGGATCGACAATTATTTTGGGGTTGCTAAGTACAACTTGACCCCGATAATGCAGGATTCGCTGAATAAAATTGCCGATATGCTTCAAAAAGATCCATCGTTAAGTATCGTAATTTGCGGGCATTCTTCGCCCGACGGGCCTGAAGATCTTAACATGAAGCTTTCAGCACTTCGGGCCAACGAGGCATATAAGTGGTTGCAAGGCAAAGGGGTAGCTGTAAATCGCATATTTAGGGTGTATGGTGGCGAATACCTTTACAACAATATGTTGTTTTCGCGTATGTTCTCTATTTTCCCGGTGAGCGAATCTGAAATGCCATCGCAAATGGTGGCTGTTCCTGCGTCGGTCCTCGGCAATGCGGCCACTATTTACAAATTGTTTGGTACCGACAGCGATGAATCGGAATACTGGCGTTTTGTGTTGCGTGACAAATTACCAGTCGACGACAAGAATATGTTGTTGTTACCCGTAAGCGAAATTCACTTTGTGAAAGTAGGGGAGACCCTTTTTAGTTTGGCCAAACAGTATGGGATAACAGTTGAAAAAATGAAGCAGGTGAATGGACTAAAGACTGATAATGTTCCTGTTGGTAAGATATTGTATATACCTGAAAACTAAATTGAGGGAAAAAAGTATAAATTCATTTCCGATACACTGAAAATTTTTATATTTGCACCCGCAATGCCCAAATGGCGGAATTGGTAGACGCGCTAGTTTCAGGGACTAGTGTTCGCAAGGATGTGCAGGTTCGAGTCCTGTTTTGGGCACAAAAGCCGCAATATTCTAAAATTTAGAATATTGCGGCTTTTATTTTGATGGAAGTTTGCTCTGTTAATTTGCTGTAATATTTCTTTCTGTCGGGAGAAAAGCCTTAACCGTAAACCATAAAACTTTACCGCTTCATTATCCTCCGTTATTGCCCTTGCCAGCGAGTTCTGAACTTACAAATTGCATTGAAGCCATCTGATTTTACACCTGTTGTAGCCATCTATTTATCAAACTTACTTGTTGATTTTAAATGGTTTTATCGAACTGGTGAACTGTATGTATTGAGGAATGGTTTGATATTTATCAAGCACCCCTATTGCCGTACATCCTACCCCGGTAGTCTGGTAGTCGAAATTGAATGTTATACCATCCGATTTGATTAGGTCATAAGTGTATTTTGCCTTTGACAAATTTTCGGTGCTGTAATGATAGCAATTAAAATTAAATGGTTTAGCTGCCGAAAACTCAACTCCGATGCCGTTAGTATTTGTCAGTCGCACATAGCGGTTGTCGGTGCGCAAGCCACAATCCTGAGGAATCAAATACGGTATAAACATGTCATCAACTGTCGACTGATAAAGCCCAATACGGTAGCCGGTTTTGCGGTCGGGATAATTCTCCTGCGGCCCACGTCCAAACCATACTACATTTTGCATTTGGTTATCGAAAACCCATTTTGTTCCGATGCGTGGCAACGACATGGGCATTTTTCCTTTCGGATTAATCGTGTGCTGTAAACTAATTTCACCGTTGGACGAAATGGTGTAAATCATCTCGTTTTCGAAGCCTTCCCTGCCTGAATTTCCAAAAAGAGCAGTTTCAAGAATACTGACAATTACATTTTCAGCCTTCTTTTCAACCCGAAATGATTCAAGTTTTGACTTCATTTTATCCAGACCGATGGAGTACCATGCATTGGCAACCATCCTTCCGTAGCCCTCGGTTCTGGGAGATATACTAACTGCAGGATTGGTCCAGTCGTCCTGTTCGTTTGCCAGCGGGGCACGCCAAACATTGAGTTGCGCTCCCTGTTTCAGCAATTCTGTACCCATATATTTCATGGAGTACAATTGTCCATTGGCTTTGTTAAAGGTATAATCGAAATTTACTCCAGATACAATCAACTGTTGCTCATTCTCTGTCACTTTCAACGAATTGGTCGGATGCTGTGCTAATTTTTCTTCGGCTGGAACAATCCATGGCATTTCCAATTGATCCCAACACAGTTCAAAACCCTTCGGCGCCCATTGTGTAGCTTCTTTCGAATGAAAACTGACTGTTGCCAAATAGGTTGCACCGGCTTTTAGCTGAGGCTTTGAGATAGGAAGAACGTAGATTTTTTTTGCTTCCGGTTCCACATCCACCTCCAATTTTCCTGAAGCTATTGATATTCCATTTTCTTCCAAATTCCAACGTGCCTCAAAGGCATTTGTATTGGTAAAAAAGTTTCGGTTCTGCACTTCAATTTCCATTTTTTCGGCATTGCTCCACTTTACAGCAATGGGTTGAGCCGATTTTTTTATTTGCCACATTTCAGGCTGCGGAATACGATCAGGAAAAATACTTCCATAAGTACGTGCGCCAATTCCATAGCTAAAAAATTCGCCTTCTCTTTGCTCTTGTTCAAAATCGAGCCACAAAGCTGCACTATTTTTCAAGTCCGGTTTTGCTGTAAACAAATCATTGATTTCAATCGCCTTGGTGAAAATACCCACCTGATCGATAATGGCATCGCATAAATAATTAGATAAATGCTGACCATGTCTCTCGGCATTCTTGCCCACATTTAGCGGGAAAGGGAGATTAGTAATGTTCCCGGTAACTGGCTCTTCAGCCACCTTTTTGTTATCGATAAATAGTGATATCGTTTTCCCGTTATAAATACCCGCCACATGATGCCAGTTTTGTGTCCAATCTTTGGGTAATACACCACTGACAACAGTTTTTTTCGAAGTGTAGATATAGAAATCGAGCGAGTTGTCACCACTTTGCTGCAAGCCAAATTGATTGTTTCCTTTGGTGAGCAGTGTTCCACCCATTTTCATTAAATCGCGTGGAAAAATCCAAAGCGAAACCGTCAGTTCATCACCCGAGATTTCAATATTTTTATCCTGATACACTTCCACCCACTGATCGTGACCATTCAGATCAATACCTTTTCCATCGTGTCCGGCAACCAGTTTGGCGCGTCCCATAATGTGAGTTGGTACCTTGTTGGGTGAAGAATCGGTCAATTTGCGAATGGGTTCGCGCAAGCCTGGACTCACGAAATCCCATATTGCTCCGCCCATGATGCGTGGATACTGGTAAATCACATCCCAATATTCGTCCAGTCCGCCACCGGCATTTCCGGCAACGGAAAGGTATTCGTCCATAAATGAGGGTCGCGGATCAACACTTTCAGGAACCATCCCCACCTGTGTTTTGAGGTCAAAAGGTGATGGGTAACGGGGCCCGATAATCTCTTCGCAAGAATGAGCAAAAGCGTTTCCGCCATACATCCAATTACGGGTAGTATCGTATTTCCGTCCTTCATCAATCACGGCACAAATATTTTTCCCTTCGCCACTTTCGTTTCCGGCGCTCCAAAACAGAATACTGGCATGATTCCGGTCGCGCAACACCATTTTGCGAACCCGCTCACGGTACATGGGCTCCCATTCGGTTTTATCGCACAAATATTCAGTGGCATGAGCTTCAACGCCTGCCTCGTCAATAATATAGAACCCGTATTCGTCGGCCAGTTCCAGATACCTTGAAACCGGAGGATAATGTGAAATTCGCACACAATTGATATTGAATTGCTTCAGTATTTCAAAATCCTTCCGAATGGTGGCTTCGTCCATGGTATGCCCTAAATCGGGGTGTTGCATGTGCGTGTTGATACCGTTCAGTTTAATGGCTTTTCCGTTCAGATAGAAAACCTGATGGCGGATTTCGGTCTCTTTAAAACCAATGCGACCGGCAATTACTTCTTCGGTTTTTCCTTCGCTGTTGATTAATTCGAGCGTTAATCGGTAAAGATTGGGCGTTTCAGCGGTCCACTTTTTAGGATTTAATACTTCTGATGAAATATTAATAATTTGCTTATTATCAGCAGTTATTTGAACTGCATCAGAAGTAAAATTCTGAACCAATACATTCTGTGCATTAAACAGCGAAGTGCGAACTTTGTAGTTCTGTTTGTCGGTTTTCGATTGGTTATTTATGGTAATCTGTACATTCAGTTTTGCGTTCTCATAGTTTTCGTCCAGGTCGGTAGTGGCATACCAGTCGAAGATATGTACATCCGATTTTGCATACAGCCAAACATCGTCGAAAATACCAGCCATACGCCAATAGTCCTGACTTTCGAGATACACACCATCTGAATATTTAATTACGTTGACAGCAATGGTGTTTTTTCCTGGTTTCAGGAAACTGGTAACATCATATTCGGCAGGTTCCTGCGCACCTTCGTTGTAGCCCACTTCCTGTCCGTTTATCCATACAAACGATGCCGAAGCGGTTTTCTCCATGCGCAAAAAAATGCGTTTGCTTTTCCAGTTCGCAGGCAAAGTAAACGATTTGCGATACGAGCCAGTGGGGTTGTATTCGCGGGGAACATAAGGCGGATTGGAGCGAAACGGATGTGCAACATTTCGGAAAAAAGGATCGCCAAAACCCTGCATTTCCCAGTTGGAGGGAACTGTAATTTCAGACCATTTCTGATCATTAAAACTTGGTGCGAAAAAGTTGTTGGGTGTACCTTCCGGCGTATTGGCGTAATGGAATTTCCACCTTCCATTCAACGAAAGCACATTTTCGGACTTAGATTGCTGAAGATTTAATGCTTCACCAACCGATTTCGAAGGAATACAAACCGTGTGACCTTCCGTCTGGTTGATTTCAAATACCGCTGTATTTTCGATGAAAGGATAAACATCTGTAAATTTCTGTTGCTGTGCTGACACTGTAAAACTTGCCAGAACGATGAACAAACCAACTATTTTCTTCATGATCGATGATGTTTTGATTTTTTTAATAATGCAAATTTAAAAAACATGCACACGTGTGCAAGTGATGTTTAAAAATATTAAAGTGTTGAAAAAGTTCTTTATCGGGAACAAAATCGGCGTTTCCCACTTTATGACCCAATATACAGCCGACCTTCATGGAATTCGCTTTCCCGACCGCTGGTGCGGGACAGTCTGCTTTTCCATGAAGAAAGATAGTGAAACGATTAAACGGCAAATACCAAAATTTAACAAAATATAATAGAGCTATATAATGCTAAACTAGATGACATTGCCCTAAAGCCAATTACACCAATAAGTCAGTCCTCTAGCTTTTCGAGAATTTCAATTGTGAGTCAGAGAAAACAAATTCCTTCTCTTTGAGCTTTTCTTTATGAAATTTAGTTACAATTCACTCACAATGAACATTTGGGTATTTTATTTATGTTCACTTCGGCTGTCGGTTCCAATTTTACCGTACTCTTTCTCGATGAGTTCATTAAATGTCTTTATCCCTTTATAATCAGTCATGTTTTTGTTTTTTTGGTTCAAAATATTCTTTTCTTAATCTTTGCCTTTTCGATCACATTCTTTGGTGTTTTCTGTGTTTTTTCTGAAAACAATAATATAGGACAACCAATTTTCCTTCGTCAAAGCAGCAAAAAACACGATAAATATTTGACTCGTACTCAATTTTGACTTCAAAAAGTTCCTCATAATTAGTCATTGGAGAAAGAAATTTATCAGGTACTCTGTCAACTTGTTTGATTAACTCAAGTACATGAGTCACCGTTACGTTTACTTTCCTGTTAATCTATTTATAAAAGTCGGAGAAGTAGTCTTCATGATATATTATCTGTCTAGCCATTTGAAAAAAGTTATCGCCAAAGATGACATCTCTTGACAAAAATAATTTTACAAATCACTGGTTTGCAGTGTTTTTTTATTTTGTGCATAAAGGACGGAAAAATATTCTGTTCCAACTGTCACTCTGTAGGCGTAATCGAGCCGCACCGCCGTTCTTGCGGACTGCACAACTTGTTGCCAGCACGGAATTGAAAATCGGCGGAGCCAAACAACGTTCAGCGAAGCTAATTGAAAATCAGCAGAGCTAAACAGCGTGCACGATACCATGTGTTGAACTTAAACTTATAAATAGCGGTGTATGCAATCTTAAGTTCTATCAATAACCAACTGGGACAATGTTCCGGGGTAGCCACGTTTTATGGCCAACTCTCTTGCTCGTTCTTCAATATCATTTTTCGATATTTCTTCGAGCAAGCTGTTATGTTTTGTTTTTGTGCGAATTTGGGCAATGATTTTTTCGTTTTCAAGGTTTGCTACAATTTTGCGGGCTACCGTTAAGGCCGATGATGCCTTGATAATTTCGCTGCGAGCATAGAATTTGCCCGGAAAACTCAATTCGCCAACACGCAAACTAAGGTCGTTGCCATGCAACTGCTGTGCACCGTGCATTGGGAGAGCGCCCACGTTGGCCGATTTAAAAGTAGGTACATATCTTGCGGCAAACGCTATTGCGTTTTTGGTTCTCGTATTGATCTCCTCTTCGGGCCAGGCACGATCAATTTTTTGCTTAATGTCTTCATCAAATTCCTCTGCCGACTCCTTGTTTTTTGAATGTATCACTCCATTTTCGAACAAAGTAATATCTTGAGTCATGCCGTGAATCTGATAATAATCTTCGCAGTAAGGTGTAATTTGCAGCATGCCATGAGCGGTACCGCGCTCACCATGAAAAATGAGTTCTGGAATTAAGCCTTCAACAGGCTGCCATTTAGCAATATAAGCCGCCTTGTATTCGATTGAATGCTCTGCATGCTGATTCAATAACGCATCGATAAACCCTGTTCTGAACCCACAAGAGTTTACTAAATACTTTACGTTGTAGACGCTGCCTTTTGTGCAAATCGCCCAATTGTAATCTAAATTCCGATTTCGTACATCTATGATGTTCGTAACTTCAGTGTCGGTTTTTATACAACAGCTCTCTGTTTTCTCCAACGCCAATTGAGCTTGAGCAGCTGTTCTAAACAGATTCCATCCAAACTCCTGAACCAAAAAAATGGGCGTTTTTAAACTCTGGTAATCAATTAGTTTTACAGCATTCGACACCCACTCATCAAAAGTGGTTGGTTGTTTTACGCCAGGTTGTTTAGCTAAAGCCTCTATCTCTTCTTTTGAATAGGCTTTATAATATTGGTCGGGATTGCCCAATACCTCATTGTCAGGATCTTCGGCAATTAGTTTCTTGTAGTACTTTACTAAGCTATTAAGGCGATCTTCAATAAATTCAGGTTCGTATTTTTCTGATTTCGGAACGCTTATCCATGTTGGTCGTTGGTCGATAGAATGCGGGAATAATCGTAGCATTTCTATCGATTGAAGCATAAGCGTTTTGCACTGATCAACCGAGATATCGGGATACAGATTGCCACCCGCGTGTAAATGGCAAAACGGAGGACCATTCACAATGCTCTCACCTTTTTCGAGCAAGATATTGTCTATTCCGTATTTAGCTAATTCTAAAGCACAAACACTGCCCGATATACCTCCGCCAACAATGCCTACTGTGTACACTTTGCTCATATTAAAACAGCTTTTGTAGTTCTGCAAAATTATCTACCACTATTGTAGGCTTATAATCTGCAATATTTTCGTCGTAATTATAGCCATAACTCAAGCCTATGCTATCCATTCCTGCATTTTGAGCGGCTAAAATATCATTTTTAGAGTCGCCCACCATGATTGTTTTTTCTACCGCAGTATTCATTTTCCTGCACAAATACAGGAGTGGAGCCGCATTGGGTTTTTTCTCAGCCATAGAGTCTTCGCCAATCCAGCATTCGAAGTATTGTTTCATGGCCAATCCATCTAATATCGCTTCGATAAAACGGTAAGGCTTGTTGGTGCAAATAACCATTTTATAGCCTTTGTTGTTCAGGTAATCTAATGTTTCTACTACACCCGGATAGGCATAAGTCTTCTTGCACAATACCGCTTCGTAAGCCGACAGGTAGATTTGAAAAGCTTCTTCGAAAATGTTCGCCACAACACCTTCGTTGTTTGTAGCGAGCATTAAGGCTCTACGAACCAACGCTTCTGCCCCATTGCCAACAAAAGAAACAACTTTCTCTATCTCAATGGCGGGTAAATTATAATGCGACAACATGCTATTTACAGCCAGGGCAAGGTCGGGAATGCTATTGATGAGCGTGCCATCAAAGTCGAGTATGATAAGTTCCTTGTCTTTAAAATCCATAATCAAAATTTAGAGCAAAGATGTGAAAGTTTTATAAAATACGTATGGCAAACGGATATAAGAAAATACTATATCAAACCATCAGAATATCAACAACAATTCTTGTTCCTGATAGGTTAATATATTTTGACAATCAAACAACTTTAAAATCAACAACTAAGATTGAAGGGAACTCTCATAGGCCTCTCATAGGCCTATGAATGTTTTATAGATCCTCTGAAAGAGGTACTACTTTTTTTCTGAATACAAGACGGAGTTTACCGAATGCTTCCATTGAGCCGTATAGCGGAACTGCTGAGATCCAAAATACTGGGGTGTCTCAATTACTATGCAAAGTTCCGGAAGTCGGAACTGCGGAAATTGTTTCGGGTCGTCAACCTGCGGTTGGCAAAATGGGTACGCAACAAGTACCGGAAGTTCAGGCGGAGGTATTGGTTTCTGGCTTACAAATATTTACAGGGGATAGCCAAAACTTACCCCAATATGTTTGAGCATTGGAAACATGGCTTTCAGCCCTGAGCTGTGTCTTTATCATGAAGAGCCGTATGAATCGAGAGGTTCACGTACGGTTCTGAGAGAGGTTTAGGGGTGAATTGAAAATCGACGAAGTCAAACTCCCCTTTACCTACTCGACTTTATTTTATATTTTTAATCAAATCAATCAAAATTAATAGTCCAAAAAACATTATCAATATACCTGAAACTAAATCAACCCTCCTTAAAACTCTTTTAGTAATATTCGTTTTCAACTTATTGGTTAATCCACTTAAAAACAACCACCATATACCAGATCCAATAAATACTCCCAATATTAATTGTATAACAGAATAGAATCCATTTACTGTTTTTGACAATCCAAGACCAGCGAATACTGCTATAAAGAACAAAATAGTCATTGGATTTGTAACGGTCAAAAACAGTGTTGACAAGTAGTCCTTTAATAATCCTTTATCGGTATCTGAGTTAAATTCTATTTCCGTTTCCTTTTTCATTATCGTTTTAATCCCAATATAAAACAAGAACACTAATCCAATCAATTGAATCCACAATTTCTGGTTAATGAGAAAAGTAGAGATTGCGGTTAACCCTAATCCGGCAATTAATCCATATATTAAATCGGCAGTTGCAGCTCCAAGACCACTAACAAATCCTGCTGCAAAATTTTTATTAATAGTCCTATTTATACAAAGAATTCCAATTGGTCCAACCGGAGCTGCAACTGAAAATCCAAGTATTAATCCTTTATATAAAAACTCTAAAATCATTATTTATATAATCAAAATTATCGGTGTATATGTTTTCAAATTTTGCTAACGTTTGAGGCTCTGCGCCGTGCGGGATTACGAAGCACTTTCCTATCAAGTTACACAAAAAGTTGATGCAGGCTACAACCCTTCGCATACCACTGAAACCCTTATTGGCTATACCGCGTGTTATCGGCTGGCATTCAATTCTGTTTTATTTCTTTTCTATAATCGCCATCCGCTTTTTTCTTAAACCCATTACTCAACAATGCTTTCACAGAGAAAATATTTTCTTCGGAGGGGTCTGCTGATATTTCTTTTCCTTTTAGTGCCGTAATTATTTCTTCTAACTTATGGATAACCATCTTACTTATACCCTTATTCAGATATTCTTCTTCGCCAATCAAATAGCCAATTTCGTAAGTATGATTCTTTTCTGCTACATCACCGTATAAACCCTCAAAGTCGTGTCCTTTTTCCTCTAAATTCTTCAGAAAAAAACAGTCGGCGTGAAGACAATATCCGATTTTTCGGTTGTTATGATAGACGATAAAATGCGTCAAGAAATCGTATTTACCATCTTTGTTGATTATTTCATCCAACCAAGCTTTGCGTTGTTCTTCCCCATCGGGACACAGCCGTTTGTAGATATATTCTTTGTCGAGCCATTTCTCGAATATGGGTAAATCTTCGGATTGGAACGGTTTTAATACAATTTCGCTTTTGTTTATCGTCATACTATTCTTTTATTGCATCTTATATTTATCATTTATTAACGGCTGGCAATTTTTTCTTGTCATTATTTGTATTATCAGCCAATTTTTAATCCTTTTTATAATCAGTCCATTTGTCAGCAACTTTGTCCTCACCATAAAAATAATCAACCTGAGAATCTTTTACAAAGATCTCGTTATCAGGTGCAATATTTATTTTGCCAGAATCAGGATATTCACATACATCCATATCTCGAACCGTTTTAATATCCAAATAGGTACAAGGGATAGAATCATGATTATAAAATTGATGCGCACTAGTCTTTCCCATTTCGAAAAAAATCAAATCACCTTTATTCAAAATGCTAAATCCCTCAATTGTCCGCATTGTCATTGAACCTGAAAGAATCATTACTAATTCCTCTGCATTTCTGTGAAAATGATATGGAAATGAGTATTGCTCAGGGGGAAGTGCTCTAAAATCAAAAACAAGATGTTTAGAATCTACAATTTTAAATAATCGTGGCATTACAGTTTGAAGTCTAAAGTTATCAATCGAATCCAAATCCTCTTGAAAACTCAAATCAGTTTGTTTAAATATCTTTGGCATAATCTAAGATTTATCAAGGTACGCATCTTTATGCCGCATAACGTTGGCTATACCGCGTGTTGGCGTTTCGTTTTTTATTTTTTTAAAAGATTCTTTTTCTTCTTTTTTTCCAATGAACTTTGTAAATGCCCTTTGTCTGTTTTATCATTAAGTTTCATTTGTGCCTCCTCAATTTTATTCTTTAGGTAATCAGCAATTTTTTTACTGCGATGTCCATTAAAAGCAAAATAATAATTCAATTTTAAAATTGAAGAGTATTTTAACACACCTATATTTACTAGTGACAATAAATCATCTGTGTATTTTATGATGTTTTTTTCATCAATGTCCATTAAGAGGAAATATAAAATGAATAGTTTGTACTGGTTATTTTTTGAATCAATTTTAAGTTCGTCAATTTTATTAAGTATTATTGCTTCTACATTATGATGAGCTATACTTTCAGAAAATGTAACTTGTGTAATAATTGGAATAAAATTATTTAGGAGTTCCAAAATATTTGATTCAGCAGTAAAATCTTGTGATGCTTCTTCTTTCCGATTTAAATCCGCTTCAATCTCTTTAATTAAGAAGAAACCAAAATTAAGGTAGGTATCCAACAGAAAACTAAAGATCTCAATTAAAATTTCAGCATCATCAACTTCATCCATCGTTTTATAAACCCTTGCCAAAATTGAGATATATCTTTCAAAAATTTCTGAATCTAAATTTGTGACATCATAAAGTTTTTTCGGTACGATTTCACTTTTTATATCGATTGACTCAAATTCATCTCTCAACAAATCCTTTTCTTCATCTTTTAACGGACTTTCCGAAACTAGTTCTTTTGCAACTTTCTCCATTTTAGCCTGACTACTAGTAGAAATTGATGCAATAAGTATGTTGTCTGGATTACCTAAATTAGAATAATATAAATTTGTTTCTTCAAAGAAATCTTCCGTTTTATTATAAATTCTTTTTAAAAAGTCAAGGTTGTTGTTTTTTAAACCGCTATATATTTCTAGTTCATTTTTAAAGGATAAATATATTTTGTCGTCTTCGACTATCTCATTTTTAAATGAACTATCTTGAGACATATTAAATGCAATGAAATATTCAAAAACGCCATTGAGACGGAAAGTAATATTATCATCCTCATTATATTTTAGAACTCCTGAATTAATTAAGTAATCAAGAATTTCTTTAGGATTTGCTCTTAAACGTATGTTTGCTTTAACCTCAGAATCAAGCATTGCGAGAATGTCACTATAGCTTGATGAATATTTAGAATTTAATTTGAGAAGATATTTTGCAAGTTTTCCACATATGGTTTTTAATTGTTTGAAATTAATCTTGCTTTTTGTCAAAGTAAGATACTTTTTATTCAAAATTTCATCGACAGTTAAATCTAGAATTTCATATAGATTACGAGAGATGTTAAACTTAGATTTTTTGTGAATGAGTAACAATATTGAAATTGTCCAGTAATTCATTGGCATTTCAAGTTGCTTGCAAAAACTAACTATTTTTTCTAAAAGCTCATCTTTGCTTTCAATCGTTTCTCCAAACCATTTTTCGGAATATGTTCTTACTTCGGTTCTAGTAATATCATGAATGTATAATTTTTCAAAAGTTCGTCCACCAAGATGGTACTCATCAACAATTCTTGAAGTAATATGGTCACTGCAAATGACACAGTTTACATTTTTATATTCAAACAAAAATTCATCAATTATAGAAGATAAAGAATGATTTGGGTCGAAATTGTCAATTAGCAATCGAAAGTTATGTGAATTGATTAACGATTTTGTGCCATTTACAGTGAGTTCAAAGTATTTGGAGATATATCTGATTAAAGTCCAGTTTTTATCAATCTTTGATTCAACTTCCCTAAAATCCAAATAAAATGGAACATTCCCATTATTTGAATATTTGTTTAAGTGAAGAAGTTGTAAATATTTAAGTATGCTTGTTTTTCCAGATTTATCATGCCCAAATAATATATAATTATTCTGATTTAACATTAGTTCTTCAAAGTTAAAAATCGAAGGGCTATCAGAAATCTTCAACTCTGATTTTGTCTTTGTTTTTATAACTGGTTTATTGAAAAGTTCAAGAAAATCTAAATCGCTTGGATTTTCATTATCCTTACTTAACAATAAATCGTTTGCATTAGACAGTTCTACATTTAGTTTGGCAGTAATTTTCTTCCTTAGTTTATTTTGGTTTTCCTTTTCTTCGCCACAGGGAATTGTAACTGAAATAGGATTGTCTTCAATAAATCTGCCGAATTCATTTATATATTTTGAGTTTGTAATAACTACTTGTTCCTTTAATTTAGGATTATAATTGAGTAGGCTGTAACCAATATAATTTTTATCATAGGTCATCGAAGCCGGTGCTACATGGGCGAAAATGCCATTGTTAAATTTATAATGTGTAGAAACTTGTGACTCATGTACATGACCAGAAAATATCATGTCAAATTCTTTATGTATTATTTCTTGTAGTTTTATATAATTGAAATCTTTAAACCAAAATAAAGGATGGTGTAATAATATTAATTTACAAGTACAATCACTGATTTTGGTAAGTGCTTCTTCTAAAAACATAATTGGAAATAAAAGTCTATTTTGAGAATCATCTCCGAGTGAACGCCATGCAGAGTTTATTGAAACAATACCAATGTTTTCTTCATTTATTACTCTTTTATGAATACTATAAAATTCATTAATTATAGAGTCGTCAGTGTAAAAATCTTTAACAAAAGAAAAATAATTGCTGGAACCTTCCAGGCTATTCTCATAATCTTTATTTTTCTCTTGTATAAATCTGTCGAGGTGTGAATTCTCTTTAATTTTATCAGAAAAGAAATTTTCTAATGATTCTAAACGTGTTCTTCTATCGATGTCATGGTTGCCAGGACAAATGATAAAATCATTAGTTGATATTTTTAAAGAATCTACAATTCTTTCGATAAATATCTTTTTTGCATCATTGAAATCTGAACTTTTATTTCCGCTATAAACTAAATCCCCGGTAAAAATCACAAGGTCAATTTTGTCAGGTTTCTGAGATAAAGATTCATTGAGTTTAGTAATGATTCCGTCTTCTGTGAATTTTTCAAAAGATTTTGATTTAAAATGAAAATCTGATAAGTGTAAAATATTCATTTGGTTAGTTTTATTTTTAGTTAATTGTACAGTCTTTTTTTTAAAATGAACGCCAACGTTTTGCAGCTACCCGAAGGTGGCGATTTCGAAGCACTTCACTGTCAACCAAGCACAAACTTTGATAGATGCACAACGCTTGATTTAACCACTGAACCGCCACTTTTGGGTAGGTGCTGTGTGCGCCCTGCATGAGCAGCGCGCACCTGTTGTAAGCTGTTGAAAAAGTTTAAAAATACAAATAAACTTTACATATTATAGCAAACAGCAGGTGTAT
>Ga0209510_1002803_pt1 | contig 17264 bp, 13 predicted proteins | sample BiotimSIPDNA_FD_185749 | JGI IMG/M metagenome (GOLD analysis project Ga0209510, IMG submission 185749) | Anaerobic biogas reactor microbial communites from Washington, USA - Biogas_R1 time_0 SIP DNA (SPAdes) (version 2) | ecosystem: Engineered > Bioreactor > Anaerobic > Unclassified | place... | reverse complement strand
TCACCGTCGCCCGGGCTGGTCTTCCACTGCACATCTGAGGCTTCTCCGAGGATGGTATGCAATGCGTTGATCTGAATCGGAGCCGGCAGGTAACGGACCGACACCTTTTCGGTGAGTTCAGCAGGAAGTGGTTCAATCACCGATTCGCCACTGGCGAGCACGACGCAAGTGAGCGGATCTGCCCGACCTTCAAGGTCGCTGAGGTTGCCAGCAATCGCACCGGAAAGAAAGCTCTGCCCGAGGTGTTCCTCGCGCACAACCGCAAAGCGCACTCCTGACGGCGGAACACTGAGAGCTCCAGAGTCAGGAGAAGTCCGCTTGACCTCGAAGCCGAGGTCACGGAATGCCCGGCCGATCACCTCATCTTCTATTGGCGAGAGAGCATCCAGCCGCACTGCAACGGGTGGGCCTTCGAATCCATAAATCGCCATATCTCCACGACTCTCACCCTGCTCTCTGGATTTGATGCGTCTGGTCTTCAGATCAAACCAGAACCGGCTTCCCTTGCCGACCTCGCTCTCGACGCGCAAGCGACCGCCCATGCAAGCCACCAGCTTCCGGCTGATCGACAAGCCAAGGCCCGTGCCACCTTTGTGTCCGGAAAATGCCTCTGTCTGGAAGAACTCTTCGAAAATCTGGTCGAGGTGCGCCTTGTCGATTCCGAGCCCGGTATCACTGACCGAGAACCGGACGACCACTTCGCCTTCCTCATCCCCGGGATTCTCCTCCGCGATCAAGGATGCTTCAATTTTCACGTATCCGCGATCCGTGAATTTGACGGCATTTCCAACGAGGTTGATGAGAACCTGCCTCAGCAGTTTCGCATCTCCAACGACCCAGTCCGGGAATCCTTTGTCGCGACCGATAGCCGCACGAAGCTCAATCCCCTTGGATTCGCAACGCACCCTGAAGACATCCGCCACCTCCGTGGCGATGAGCTTAAGATGAGTCGGTTCCCATTCCGCTTGCACCTTGCCGGATTCGATCTTTGAGAGGTCCAGCACATCATTGATCAAAGCCAGCAGATGCTTACCGCACCGCTCAATTACGGCGGCGGCTTCCCGGTTTTCGGGACTGAGACGGGAATCCCGCTGAAGGATCTGGGAATATCCCAGGATGCCGTTCAGGGGCGTTCGAAATTCGTGGCTCATGCTGGTGAGGAAAACGCTCTTGGCGATATTGGCCCGCTCCGCCATCACCGCGAGTTCGTTCACCTTCTGAATCTCCTGCTCCAGGCGCGAGTTAAGGTGCTCAGCGCCCTGTTTCTCTTCGAGCAGTTGATCTTCGCTGCGCTTCACCTCAGTGATATCCCGCAAGAGAATGAGCCGGCCGCCGTCCTGAAGGCGCCGCATCACCAGATCCACGGCGATGCGCCCCTTGCTTTTGGAGTCGCACCAGCCCTCGCCTTTCCAGTGTCCAGCCTCCTGAAATGCCTCTTCCAAGCCGGCGCTCCACAAATCCTCACCATCTTCCTGAAGCAGTTTTGTCCAGTGAATCGGATGGCTCAGATCCAGCACAAACAACTGCTCAACCGGAGCGCTGATTTCAAGAATCAGTCCCTTTGAGTCAGTCTTTACGACTCCCACATCGGAGAGCTCAAGTGCCCGCACAATTGAAAGGCTGGCCAAATCCTCCCCCGCCCCGGCAGCGGAATCCGCAGGATTCACTGGTTCGCCTTTCTTACGTTCTTCTTGCATCTCAACTTATAAATTCGGGGAACTGACCTTGCCCCGGGGAGGAAGATCACCCTGGGGATTTGAGGCATTCCAGACTGCATACACCATTGTATCGGACAAATTCTCTCCCGCTTAACATCCATGTGCCACCCTAGCCCTCCAGCACGGCACGGACCACCTCATTCAGCGCCTGCGTATCGATAGGCTTCCTGAGGTGGAAATGAAAACCGTAGTCGGTCAGGGATCCCGAAATGTCGTGTTTTTCCAAACCACTCAATGAACACAAAGCCACCCAACGATTCCCTTCGCCATAGGCTCCCTGGCGCAAGTTTTTTGCGAGATCGAATCCAGAGAGATTTGGCAAAAGCAGGTCCATGATGACCAGATCGTAGGGATTGCGGGTAAGGCAGGAAGCCGCCGCATTTCCATCCGCAGCGGATTCAATCTGATGCCCTTGCCGCCCCAGCAAAGATCCGAGCAGACGGCAATTGGTCGGGCTGTCGTCAACGACCAACACCCTCAGGCTATCCGACTGATCGATCCTCCTGAGATGCGGAGGGTATACCTCCATTTGGCGCGTCTCATCGGGATCGTCCGGCAGCGCTTCCGCGGAAGACACCGTGAAACGGAAAACTGATCCACGGCCCGGCTCACTCTCGACCCGCACGTCACCGCCCATCAACTGACTCAACTGCCTTGAAATGTAAAGTCCGAGACCCGTGCCCTTGATGGGCGTGGGATGATCCAGTTGCTGATAGGCCTCAAACAAGCCACTCAAGCCCTCCGGGGAAATCCCGGGACCCGTATCATTGACGGCCACTTCCAGACGATCCGGGATACGTCCATACCCCTTCACATATGCAACATCCACCGCGACTTCGCCATGATCGGTGAATTTGACCGCATTGCTGACCAGGTTTGACAACACCTGGCGGAACCGCAGGCCGTCCTGGAAAAAACTTAACGGCACCTGTGCATCCATCCGGACTTCGAGATCCACACCCTTGCGGGCGGCGTCCGGGCGAAACACTGCTATTGTGTCCTCAACGGCTTCACTCACAGAAAACAGCTTTGGGCGAATACGGAGCTTGCCATCCTCGATCTTTGAATAGTCGAGGATATCATTGACCAGATTCAACAACATATGCCCGCTGGAATGGACGGTCTCCGCATAGCCGCGCTGGTGTTCATTCAGTTCCGTATCGAGGAGAAGCTCTGTGTAGCCGATCAGCCCGTTCATCGGAGTCCGGATGTCGTGACTGATCATGGCAAGAAAACGGCCCTTGTTGCGATCGGAACGCTCAGCCCGCTCCCGCGCCTCCTCCAAATCACGCTGCAATTGCTTGATCCTGCGCTCTCCGACCACCACCGAAGTAACATCGCGGATAGTGATGACCATCCGGCCATCCTGACCTGCCAGAGGAACAATCGTGGTCTCCTGCTGCATCTGGGAAAACCCGCTCACATGATGCGGCGGAAGCGGAACCGGAAGAAAATAGCCGTGCAAACGCTGGGAGAGAATGACCGGACGCCCCTGTTCACGTGCGAGAGACAACTGCCGGATGACCAAAGGCGAAGGATTGCACATCGAGGTGAGGTCACTCCCGACCAATTCGTCCCGTGTCCGGCCCATCTGACGCAGCACCCATTGATTGGCGAACAGGATTCCGTTACCGCCGTCCACCACGAGAGTGCCGTAAGGTGCCGAATCCAAGATCTCCGACTGCATATCCATGGGTCTTTTCAACTCCGGGACCGTGAACTGTTCACGGTCCTCACATCACGCTCCTTATCTTGTTCAGTAAAGATTCAAACTCGGGCTCGCCAAACACAAGAAGCAGAAAACTCGACACATCCGTGGATTCGATTGCCAGGTTTGAGTTCACCACGACTGTGCATGCGCCCACTGATTGCATCAACGTAAGCACCTTTCCGGTCCCGTTGAGTTGCATCTCGGGGATGTCGTAGCCGATGTGAAGATGCAGAACGTTGGACATGTTCCCCACAAGTCCGCCGATCATGATATTGCCCAACTCGAGCAAAGCGCCCTGCTCCATTTCTCCAAACGCATCCTGACGAACCTCTTCACCGAGCAACATAGATGCCAGCTTCAATGCTCCGGTAGTCGCCAGGCACAATATCGCCGTGCCCGCAATCTCACCATGAAAGCGCTGCTCCACAATCACCGTTGAAGATGATCCGGTCATGAGCTGGAATGAATCCCTCTCCGCCGTCCTCACAAAATCCACACTGGGTATCGTGATCGCCACATGCTTCCCCGCCAACTGGGACATGGATGCCGCAGACTTGCCAATACCGATATTGGCGATTTCAAGGAACGCATCCTTGATCAAGGGATCCATGATGCAGGCGTCCGTCATACCTCCACACCCAGAGTTTTGAGCATCGCCTGAACACACTCCACCCGGACCGGCTTCTCAATAAAACCCGTGCATCCCAAGCTGCGACACCGATCCTTTGTGCTATCCTGTATATCAGCCGACACGATGAAAATCGGGCGCGCATAGCCGCCACCCCGCAAACTTGCCAGAACAGATGCTCCATCCGGGTCGGGCATCACCAGATCAAGGGTTACGGCATCCACATCCAATCCGGGGATCTGTGCAAGCGCCTGGGCACTCACGCCAAACTCCACAAACACCGCATCCGGAACCCACTCCTGTATCTTCTGCCTGAGTTGAACACGGGAAAACAGGGAGTCGTCGACGATGGCAAACTTCAAGGACATGGCGAATAAGGAGCTGTCAATATGGCGATTCCCTGGAACAAGGAATACACCTTTCTTTATTCGTCCGAAACCCACCATTCCTGAAGCAGAAAAATTCGTTGTTTTCTCAGTCGCACCGTCCTTATCCACTTTCCAACAGCGGCCCGTCCGATCATTCAAATGTTTGTCAAATTTGACGAATCCGGCAATAGCGAGTATGGTAGGGCCCATTCAACCTTAGACAGAAACCAAATATCTAAAATATCGCATTATGGGATACACATTACCCGCTCTTGATTACAGCTACGATGCGCTCGAACCTCACTTCGACGCACGCACGATGGAAATCCATCACACCAAACACCATCAGGCTTACATCACCAAGCTTAACGGCGCGATGAACGATGATGCTTCCAAGCCGGTGGAAGCACTGATCTCGGATCTTGCCTCACTTCCCGAGTCGATCCGCGGGATCGTGCGCAACCACGGTGGTGGGCATGCCAATCACAGCTTCTTCTGGAAGATCCTGTCAAAAACCGGAGGTGGCAAGCCAGTCGGCGAGCTTGCCAAGGCTATTGACCAGACGTTTGGAAGCTTCGACGCCTTCAAGGAAGCATTTGCGAATGCCGGTGCCAATCGCTTCGGCAGTGGATGGGCATGGCTCGTTGTCACTCCGGATGGCAAACTCGCGGTCACCAGCACTCCGAATCAGGATAACCCGCTCATGAAGGGATTTGTCGATGTCCCCGGAAAGCCGGTCATCGGAATCGATGTGTGGGAACACGCCTATTACCTGCTCTATCAAAACCGCAGGCCCGACTACATCCAGGCATTCTGGAACGTCGTCGACTGGACAAAAGCCGAAGCCAACTTCAAGGCGGCAAAAGCCTGATCTTAACACGATCCTTTTACTGAGCCACAGCCACCGTGATCGCGGTCGCTGTGGCTTTTTTGTTTGATCAATCAACACACCTACAGCACCCAAATGGATCTAGGAGCCATAGGTCTTCTTACCCTTACTCTCGATTACACGCTTCAAAATATGATGTACACCTCCGCAATGCAACAATTCGCAGTCCGATCTCAATTTCGGGCTGGCGCATGATTTCCCTTGGCATAGTCTGAACTCCACACGGGCATTTTGCTGGAAGTTTGGAGTCCCATGGTGCAAAAGCACCGGACGCCCACCAACCCGATCAACCCAAGACCCATATGCAATATCAGGCAGCCGACACTCGATACGAATCCATGATCTACAACCGTTGCGGACGCTCTGGACTGAAGCTTCCGGCACTGTCACTTGGACTCTGGCAAAACTTTGGCAGTGTGGATCCGTTTGAGAACCAGCGGACCATGGTCCGGCGCGCTTTTGACCTCGGGATCACCCACTTCGACCTCGCCAACAACTACGGTCCGGTGCCGGGATCCGCGGAGGAAAACTTTGGAAGACTGCTGAAAACGGACCTGGCTCCCTATCGAAACGAGCTCGTGATTTCCTCCAAAGCCGGCTATTGGATGTGGCCGGGGCCATACGGAGAATGGGGTTCCCGCAAATACCTGATTTCGAGCTGCGATGCATCACTCAAACGTCTCGGGCTCGATTGTCTGGACATTTTCTACAGCCACCGCCCGGATCCCGAAACCCCGCTGGAAGAAACCATGGGCGCCCTCGACTTCATCGTGCGCAGCGGTCGCGCCCACTATGTCGGGATTTCCAACTACGATCACGAACAAACCGCCCGCGCATGTGCCATCCTCAAAGAACTCGGAACTCCCTGCCTCATCCACCAACCCCGCTACAACATGCTGGACAGATGGGCAGAGGATCATCTGCTCGACGAAATCGGTAAACAGCAGATCGGATGCATCCCCTTCTGTCCGCTCGCTCAAGGTCTGCTCACCAACAAATACATCGATGGCATACCCGCTGGCTCAAGAGCGTCCAAAGTCTGCGAAATGAAGGACAGCCTGATCCATGAATACAACATCGAACGCGTTCGCAAACTCAACGTCATCGCCAGAGAGCGGGGGCAATCCATGGCGCAGATGGCACTCGCTTGGTTGCTAAAGGACACAAGAATCACCTCCGCGCTGATCGGGGCATCGAAAGTTTCGCAGATTGAAGACAGTCTGGCAGCCCTGAATAATCTCGTTTTTTCAACGGATGAGCTTGCCCGGATCCGTGGGATCATTACCTCCTGAACGCATGCCATCTTCTGATTCCATTCCATTTAAGCTCCGCAAAGCGCATGCGGGCGATGCTGCGGCCATCCTCGGGCTTATCCGGGAATTGGCTATCTATGAACACCTAGAGGATGAGGTGGAGGCCACCGAAGAGAAACTCAGGCATACCCTCTTCGGACCCCATCCCTACGCATCCGTTATTCTCGCGGAAGTGGACGGGCATGCAGTCGGTTACGCACTCTTCTTCTACAACTATTCCACCTTTCTCGCGAAACCCGGCATCTTCCTCGAGGATCTTTTTGTGAAACCGGCATTCCGCAAACGGGGGATCGGCAAAGCGCTGCTGATTGAGTTGGCGCGCATTGCCCAGGAGAATGGATGTGGACGCTTTGAGTGGATGGTACTCGACTGGAATGCTCCATCCATCGCGTTCTACGAGGCAATGGGCGCACGAAAAGTCGACGGCTGGTCCGTGATGAGGGTAACAGGAGACCCGCTTTCAGAGTTGGCATCCAAAGCGAAGCCACAGGGCGCCTGAGGAAAGACCGCATCCCGTGCCAGTAACCCATCCAATGTCGTCAGCTCAATGAACCGAGTCGCCATCAAAACCTACGGTTGCCAGATGAACCTGCGCGACTCCGAAGCCGTCGCCGCCTTGTTGCGCATGCGCGGATACTCGATCGTGGAGGATGAATCTGAAGCCGATATTGTGCTACTCAATACCTGCTCGGTAAGAGATCAGGCCGAACAAAAAGCACTTGGAAAGGCGGGATACCTTGTCGCCCGAAAAAAACGCAATCCTAAGTTTCTTGTCGGCATCATCGGATGCATGGCTCAAAACCGTGGCAGTGAGCTACTCGATCAACTGCCGGATCTCGACCTGATCGTCGGCACCCAGAAATTCCATCGTGTCCCCGAACACCTTGACGCCATCATCCAGTCGATGAATGGATTGGGCCCACTGGGTGCATCTGTCGTCGATCTTGAGGATGAAGCGGGTTCACAAGACACGATCCGGGACCACATCCCCGAAGCGCATCCAGTCTCGGAGTTTGTCTCAATCATGCAGGGATGCAACATGCACTGCAGTTTCTGCATTGTTCCCAAAACAAGAGGTAAGGAACGCTCCCGTCCGATTGAGTCCATCGTGGATGAAGTTGTCCGACTGGTCGAGAACGGGGTTCGCGAGGTGACGCTCCTCGGACAAATCGTCACCAGCTACGGGAAAGACATTCTTCGCCCATTGGATGGGAAAAGTCCATTTGTGCAGCTGCTGGAAGCGATTCACCGTATTCCGGAACTGGAACGCATTCGATTCACCTCACCTCACCCCCGTGGATTCAAGCAGGATCTCATCGATGCCTTTGGCTACCTTCCTAAGCTCGGAAGCTACGTGCACCTTCCACTGCAAAGCGGATCAGACCGGATCCTGCGCGAAATGAAACGTCCCTACAGTGTCGCGTCCTACATGGACATCGTTCGCGGACTAAAAGCCGCAGTCCCGGACCTCAGCATCTCCACTGACATCATTGTGGGTTACCCGGGAGAAACCGATGAAGATTTCCGCCAGACTGAGGATGCGTTCACCGATGTCGGATTCGACATGGCCTACATCTTCAAATACAGCCCCAGAAGCGGCACCCCATCGGCGGAAATCGCCGACACCGTGCCTGAGGAAGTCAAGGAAGCCCGCAACCAGATTCTGCTGGATCATTTGCATCGCCAATCCCTTGACCGGAACCTCGCTTACGTTGGCACCACTCAGCCTGTGTTGGTGGAGGGACGCGCCAAAAGAGGAGAAAATATCTTCATGGGAAGAAATCCATCCTTTCGCAAAGTTCTCTTTCCGGCAACTCCCGATCTTATGGGAAAGATCGTCCCGGTCGCGATTACCAGTGCCACTGTCACTGTAATTAAAGGTCACGTATCCTGCAGTCACACCTTAGATTGTTGGCCATCAAAGATACATCGAAGCTAGATTTCACTTGGCAAGCGTCCTTATCATTGTATTAGGCGGCAGGACCATCGCTGCCCTCGAAACGTAAATGTAACGCTTCATGTTGTAGGCCAGATTACACAAGCCCACGCATGCTGAGGTGGACCATTCCGACATAACGCAACTCAGGGCCGCCCATACGATTTTGGATATGCCCCAGAGGACAATGAGATCTCTTATTCAGAATTGGTCTACAATGTCTTCGATGGAGAGTTTGGAAAGAAACTCGGGATTTGGCAAAAACCGGGAGACCTGGACTGGCATGATCACGTGCTCTTTATCCGCAAAATGGAAGGCGGGAACCTACCACTTGATAGAGCCATGGTAACCCCGGTCAGCATCACATTCAGCACCGATCTCAAACAAGTATTCCCGAGACCCGATTGACCGAAGACCGGCCTACCGATCTTCGCTCAAACAATCCGTATCGACCGGAAGTAATATAGGCGACAGAACCGGATCTCCACTTGAAACGAGCACCCGGCAACTCCGAATACCACGAGAACAAAAGGGTTGTCGATTATCAGAGCGAAGCCTTGAGGGCATTTTCAACTGCGGCCAGGTAATCCGCGACATGCGGCTGGAATTTGGCGGCCTGCGCTTCCCTGAGCAGGCGCACGGCCTGATCAAAGCGGCTTTGAGCCACCCGCACGCGGGCGAGCTGCACCAAGGCGTCGACCTTGTGGGCATCAAGCTTTTCGGCACGTTCGAAATAGAACACTGCACGTTCGTTGTCGCCAGACTCGAAATAGTGACCACCCAGCAGCAGCAACGCCTCACCATTGAGCGGATCACTGCGGGTCAATTCCTCCAGCACCGCAACAGCCTTTTCTGAGTCACCAAGCGCCAACGCAATCTGGGATTCCATGTTGAGCAACTGGCTCTCCTTCGCCGTATCGAGGCGCACAGATGACTTGCGGATGAGATCCACAAACCCGCGGGCTTCCTCATTCGCACCTTGATACGAAAGTGCACGCACAAAGCGCAGGATGCGATCAAGGTCGGAGTCCTTTGCTTTGCCCAAAGCATCAGAATAGACGGATACGGCCTGTTGATACATCTGATTATTCACCAGAATATCACCCAGAAGCATCAAAACACTGTTGTCCGCATCCCCGCGTCTCCGAAGCAGATCAAGGTAGGCGACGCTCTTGAGGTCCTCACCCATGGCCAAATGCGCATTTGCAGCGGCCGAATAATATGCTTTGGTGTCCGGATAGCGGAGTATCAGCTCCTCAAACTGGGCGATCGCTTCGCGATACATGCCCGCACGCTGTAAGGCAGTGGCCTTGCCGACCGCCCAGTCCCTGTTCTTGGGGGACAACACAGCCGCAATCCGGTAGGAATCGAGGGCAGACTCCACCAGATCCATGTTCAGGTAACAGTATCCAAGAAGGCCCATCGTATCGCCATCGAAGTTGCCCAGCTCCACAGCCTTGGCAAAGATCCCGGCGGCGTCCTCATAGCGCTGACTGTGCACGTAGGCGAGACCGAGGTTCTTGTAGGCCCTCGTGAAATTCGGAAACTTGCGTATGGCTTCCTTGTATGCCGTGACCGCCGCATCGGTATCTCCGCCCTGCAACAAGAGGTTACCGAGCGTGTATTGGAGTGCCGCACTGGATTCCGGCGTGATCGCGGAACGCAAGGTCGTGATTGCCTGCTCGGCCTGCCCTGCCCCATGAAGATCGGCAATGGTCTTGAAGAGATCCGCCTCCTTGGTGGTGATCTGCGGCTCCCGATCAGTCAGAACTCCATAGCTCCCTAAAAAACGCTTCACAAACTCAGGATTATCCCAGCGGTTTTCACTGAGCGGATAGGTTTGCGCCTCCACGAAAGTCACGGAGCACATGACCCCACAAAAGGCACATACGGTTGGCAAAACAAATCGGAACAATCGGGCGCAGCTCATAACTCGATAGTGGGTCATCGGTTTCTAGTTCGAATAATCGTATTCAATCGGCTGGATGTAGAAAGCTTTCACTTGCTGTCCATCCTTCAATGGTGGTTCAAAACGCCAGCGCACAAGAGCCTGACGCACTGGCTGCACCGCATCCTGATGGGTCGCTTCAACGACCTCCATGATACTCACAGCACCGGTCTCATCAATCATGATCTTGACACGCACCACCCCCTTTGGGCCGCGTGCCATGAAATCGGGAGGAAACTGCGGCTGGATGACGCGCAGTCGGGAAGGTCTCTTGTCGAGATCCGATATCCCGAATATCTGCAACTCAGCCTGGATGTCTGGAGCCACCGCAAACGAATCGAAACTGAAGGCGGCCATGGCCCCTCCAATTCCCGGATTCAGGGCGGCTTCCAACTGACTCAGATCGAGCTGTTGGGGCGGGCTTTCCAATTCGGGCTGATCCGACTCACGATCTTCCTCGGGCGGTGGCGGAGGCTCCGGAGGAGGTGGAGGTGGAGGTGGAAGCGCCAAGTCAACCGACCGGATCTGAAGCCGATCCCGTGGGTCTCCCGAAATCAATTGGGTGATCGGAAGCACCGCAAAAATCGCCAATGCAGTAAGGAAGGTGGCGATCGCCACACGGATCCATAGTCCCCGATGCTTCGGAACTTGGAAATTCTCCCCCTGAAATGGTTGCGGCGTCATACCTGATCCCGGAATCAACGTTTCTCAGTTGAGATGTTCACGCTCTGGGCTCCAGCCAATTTGGCCTCGTCAATCACCCGCACCAATAGCCGCGTGGGCACACTCTCATCCGCCTGAATGATCACCGGCATTTTTGCGTCCTCCTGAATGAGCCGCCGGACCACCGCACGTACGCCATTCACCCCTACATCGCGCCCACCATAAACCACGTTTCCGTTGGCGGTGATGGCGATCAGAATGCTGTTTTTCTCAAGCTGCGAAGCGCTTGCCGCCTGCGGCTTCGTCACCTCCACACCGGTTTCCTCGACAAACACGGTAGTCACAATAAAAAATATGAGCAATATGAAAACCATATCAATCAGGGGCGAGATATTGATATCCTCGGTTCCTTTGCTCCCGTTTGCGAAAATGCGGCGGCGTCTCATGGCTTATGAAATATCGGGCTGTTTCTGGCGTTTCTCAATCAACTGAACCGTCATGGTCTCCAAGCTGGTGAGACAAGCTTCCAACTCGTTGCGACGTTTGAGGACCAAATACGCAATGATGTAGGCCGGGATCGCAATCACGAGCCCGGTCTGAGTGGTGATCAATGCCTCGGAAATCCCCCCGGCAATCAGGTCAATGGTGTCGGTGCGTCCCCCTGCTGACATGCTTTGAAAGGTCGAAAGCATGCCAGTAACGGTCCCCAACAACCCCATGAGTGGAGCCGTGCCGATGAGCACGTAAAGAAAGGCTCGCTGACGGTCCAGACGGGCAAGATAGGCATTGAGAATCTCGCCGAAGCGGCTGCGCACATCAGCGGGAGTCCGCACATCGGATTGGGTGTAGTCAATGATGTCGCGTATCTCTCCGGTGGCCAAAATCGGGTTGAGAACCCACTTCACCAAATGCTCCCTTGGAACGCGATAAAAGCGATGCCCCGAGAAATAGAAAAAGGCGGAAAATGCCGTCCAATAAATCAGGCATGCAATCAGGGCGAGCGGCACCATCAGCCATCCGCCCGAAACCCAAAGGGCAACGGTATCGGCTATGAACCCCTGAGACCCACTGTAGGCGCCATCCATTGGTATTGGTGTGACAAAAGTTGTCAATGTTTCCGGTTCATTCCATTCACGAATGATACCGCGAGCCGCTCCATATTGGCGAGAATTCCCTGTGCCCGCCTGGACAGCAGCGCATGGAGGATGAGTGCGGGGATCGCAACAATCAGACCGAACTCAGTGGTGATCAAGGCCTCGGAAATCCCGCCCGAGAGGCTCTTGGCATCGCCGGTTCCGAAAATGGTGATGAGCTTGAAGGTATTGATCATACCGGTAACGGTTCCCAGGAGCCCGAGCAAAGGTGCGGTGGCAGCAGTAACCGCGATGAACTGGAGGAAACGCTCCAGCTTGGGCTGCACCTCAATCATGCTTTCATACATGACTTCCTCAACCAATTCCTTCGACTCATCCGCGTGAATGACGGCATCGAGCAGCATCTTGCCGGCGGGACCATCAATCGCCTGGGCGCGGGCACGGGCTTCAGCGTCATTTCCGGCATTGAGCGGCTGGAGGATCTCATGCAACGCACCATGCGGCGGCATCTTCACTCCATAGATTTCAAATGCCTTGAAGATGGCGGTCAGGAATGAGACAAGCGCAAATCCGAGAATGGGATACATCCAGATGCCCCCTGCCCGAATGTGCTGGATGATCGTTTGCTCCTCACGTTTCAAGGCCAGCGCATTTCCGAGGGTCACATCGACCGGGGCCACGCCCTTGCCGTTCTTGATCATATCGCGGATCCCGGCGTCGAATTCCGGCCCGAGCGGGAATACGCTCGGCTCAAGGGAACCGGCCGAAAGCGAAAGCCCGGCCACCTCCGATTGGGAACTGGCGAAATACACACTGGGTCCAAGAATCGCAAAGCTCCCTTCCTCGTAGACACCAGCCGGCGTAACCGCCCTACCCTCAAAAATGGTTCCACCAACCAAATCATCCACCCGTTTAAGCGCAGTCTCAATGATCCCTATCTGCGCCTCCAGCTTCTGCGCCTTGCTCAATTCCGAGTTATTGGATATGTCGTCGAAACGCTCAAATTCGCCTTTCATGCGTTGGGACTCCGAAAGATCCAGGCGAACCTCAAATGCGCGTCCATATTCGGACACAAGGTTGCCCATGTAGTCGATCTGCTCGCGCCTCAATTTCACGTTATCCTCGAGCCGGTTCAAATCCACTGAAGCGTTATCCCGAAGGCGCTGAATACGCTCCACCTCCCTTCGTTTCTGTCGAAGCTCCGACTCCAGCTCGGACACGCGTTGGGAGAGGGGAATCTTCTCCTCCTTTATGGAATCGCGGATCGTCGCCAGCTCCCGGATGGAAGCATCCAGGTCTTTCTTAACCGATGTTTCGAGCTGCGAAAGCACCTGACCCTGCAAGGATCCTGCAATCAGCATGAACAAGCCTGCACAGAAAATTGGTTTCATAATTGCTGAAATTGGCTGGGTTGGTTGCACTTATTGAATTTCCACAGGCACCGGCACAAAGCGGATTTCGTTGGTCGCTCCCTGATACATCCGGATCATGGCAAGAATCGCCGGAGCCCAATCATCATGGGGTTCCCACGTCCACACTCCGTCTGCGGATACACTTCCGGACCCGGCATGGTGCCCGGACTTATCCGCATAGAGCGCCGTTCCAAGCCCAAGGTAAATGGTACTGACTTCGACAACGGATCCATCTCCGAAATCACGTTGATCCGGGATCACCTCAACGGTTGTGTTGAACTTATCCACCTGCGTGAGAATACCCACGATATTCTGAAGCCGCTGTGAAAGTGAAAGCACAGTGTCCGCCCCGGGCTGGGGAATCCGCTGGCTCAATGGCCGGATCTCCTGAACCAAGGGTTCCGGAAGTCGACTGAGCAACTTCAGCATCAGCGCCTCCTGCTGCTTGATACTGCGCTCGATCACATCCTCCGCCTTGGAGATCTGGCCTTGCTCCTCCAACAATGCTTCACGCTTCGAATCGGCCGAGCTGGTCAATGCCGCCGCATCCGCAATACGCTCATTGAGCATTTCGAGCTCCTTCTCGTATACGGAGACCACATCTTTGAGCGATTGCCGCTGTATCTCCCAATCCGCCTTCTCCCGCGAGATCGTCTTTTCGACTTCAACCCAATGTTCGATCAGATTGAGGTTACTCTCTAGGGCACTCTCTCCCGAAACGAACGGGACAAATACCGTCAGGCCCATCATCGCCGCCATCACAACTGCACTCTTGGAAGCTTTCATATGCTCTGAATGAAGAATCGTCTGGATTTCCGCATGAAGCACAACCCGTACCCGGACACTCATATGGCCCGTTCGCACGCAAAAATGAAACAAGCGGTCTGGTTCTCACAAATCATCCCGCTACACGACCATGTCAAACGCAAATCCGGTATTTGTCCATATCTTCATGCAGCCTTCATCGAACCCCGATTTGCTTGACCAAGCTCGTCTGGACTGCGAACATCGCAGTTCCGGCCGAAACATCCCATCGCAGCCAACCCATTGTTCGCAGCAGTCCAAATGGACGCCCACATTCACAGGCGTATTCTCCAGCAAGTGCCAGTGCCTTACGCACTGTGCAAGGTCTTGCGCACACCCGAGGGGCTGCCCGAGGATTTGCTCTTTCTTGAAGCTAACGCCGCTTTCAGAAACGTATGCGACCTGCCTGCGCAGGTTTTCATCGGCAAAAAACTGAGTGAACTGGAGCCTTTGATCCCGGAAGGCAACCCGGATTGGGTTTCGAGATACGCTTCGCTCTGCGACGGGTCTGAGCTGGAGATATTTGACGGATACCCGATACCGCTCAAAGGACCGTGTAAATCACAGGCGCATTCACCTGGCGGCGATCTCGTGGCCACGCTCCTGATCAAGCCGGAACCCGACCAGAAATCCATCAACGAGCAACTCAACACATTCGAACGGAACAGACTGGCTCTACTCGGCAGCACGGATGGAGTGTGGGACTGCAATCTCGAAACCGGCGAGATCTATTTCTCCCCGCGATGGAAGGACCAACTCGGATACAGCGACGCCGAGATTCCGAATTCCTGGGAGTCCTTTCAAAACCTGCTTCACCCGGACGATCTTCCCTTTGTTCAGTCCTACATAGCGGACTACCTCGCGGGTACCATCGACCGGTTCTGCATGGAGTTCCGCATGCGGGCTAACGACGGATCTTGGCGATGGTTTCTTTCGCGTGGTGAGGCGCTGCGCAGGGCAAACGGCTGTGCATGGCGGATAGCTGGCACCCACAAGGACATCACGGAACGCAAGGAAACAGAGGCCAGTCTGCGTATGGCAAAAGAGGTCGCGGAAGCCGCAAACCGCGCAAAGTCCGAGTTTCTGGCCAACATGAGCCATGAGATACGCACACCACTGAACGGGGTCATCGGGTTCGCAGAACTGCTCATGCGCACCAAGCTTGACCCAACCCAGAAACAATATGTTTCCAACACCACGACTTCGGCTCAGCACCTTTTGGGAATCATCAACGACATCCTTGATTTTTCCAAAATCGAGGCTGGAAAACTGGAACTCGACGAGACCCGGACGGATATTGTCCGCCTCCTCGAAGAAGTAACCGACATTATCCAGCACGAAAGCCAAAAGAAGCCCGTTGAAATCCTGCTCAACATCCACCCCGGCATCCCGCGTTTTATCACCATTGATCCGGTGCGCTTCCGCCAGATTCTCGTGAACCTGCTCACTAACGCTGCGAAATTCACCGAGAAAGGCGAGATCGAGCTTTCCGCTTCTTTCAACCCCAGTCCACAATCCGCAAATCTGGGCGAGTTTGTTTTTACTGTCAGAGACACCGGAATTGGCATCACACAGGAACAGAAGGCCAAGCTATTCCAGGCATTCACGCAGGGAGACTCATCGACCACGCGGAAATACGGAGGCACGGGACTGGGTCTGGTGATCTCCAACATGCTGCTCGCCAAGATGGAAAGCCGCATCGATTTGGAAAGCACGCCCGGACAAGGCTCCCGTTTTTCATTTCGCATCATGCGGACCTTTGATAACGAGGAAACGCCTGCTCCATCTCCTCTGCCGCTCTATCGCTCCGCGCTCTTGGTCGACGACAACACCCGTTGCCGTGAAATCCTTTCCAGCACGCTGGAACATTGGGGCATCAACTGCTCCTCCTGCTCCAACGAGTCCGAAGCCCGCAGGAAGCTCGCGTCTCCGGGTTCTTTCGATCTCATCCTGATCGATCACAACCTCCCGGACAACGCATGTAATTCCCTGCTCAGGTTGATCCGGGACGGAACGGTTTACATCGATCCAAAGCGCTCTCCAACCGTTTTTGTCCTTCACCCGCCCACCCAAGAGGACACGCTGCGCGAGGAAGCCAGACAGCTCAGGATCGACCGCCTGATTGCAAAACCGGTCAAATCGCAGATTCTACTCCCCCTCATTCTTGCTCAAACAGGCAGTGATTTCTCCCACACGGAAACTCAGTCAAGAGCAAACATGATAACCGATGTAGGGCCAACCAGGCGTTTCTCGATCCTGATCGTGGACGATGTTCCCATGAATCTGGCTCTCGTGAAATCCATGGTCACCGACGCGTTCCCTGCCTGCTCACTCCTTGAAGCAAGGGACGGAAGGGAAGCGATTGACCTCTTCGGACGCCATTCCCCGGATATCGTGCTGCTCGACATCCAAATGCCGGGCATGGATGGATACGCCACCTGCCGCGAAATGCGCAACATCGAAAACCGTTTCGGCGTCCACACCCCCATCATCGCACTGACCGCCGGAGTTGTGATGGGCGAAAAGGAAAAATGCCTCGAAGCCGGTATGGATGCCTATCTGGCCAAACCGATCGATCAATCCACCCTCCAGGCCACCCTGCTCACTTTCCTTTCCGGTGATGGCATCAGTGCGTTTCCCGACAAAAACCTCCGACAAGGCCCCCAAAAACCGTCAAGTCCACGCAAAGACCCCGCATCGCTGCAGCACTTCAACATCGAGGCATTTTCAAAAAGGGTCGGCGGAAAGCGATCCTTGGTGGAAGAACTCAAAAACGATGC
>Ga0209510_1002802_pt1 | contig 17267 bp, 14 predicted proteins | sample BiotimSIPDNA_FD_185749 | JGI IMG/M metagenome (GOLD analysis project Ga0209510, IMG submission 185749) | Anaerobic biogas reactor microbial communites from Washington, USA - Biogas_R1 time_0 SIP DNA (SPAdes) (version 2) | ecosystem: Engineered > Bioreactor > Anaerobic > Unclassified | place... | reverse complement strand
GGCGTAGCTTAAAAAGCCGAGGGGTATTCCGAGGGCGCCGGCGACCTTCCATGCCAGGACGGGCCACACCTGCCCGATGTCCCCGATGACGGGAATGCTGCCCTCGTGGCGGGCGAAGGCGGACATTTCCATCCGGAAAGGGATCTTCGATATCTTCGTCTTGGGCAGTCCCTGGTTGATGGCCTCCTGGATGAGGGAGCTTCCGGTCTCGAGGTCCCGAGCCTTCCTGAGGTTCTCGTCCAGGTCGATCCGCACCAGGGTCTTGCCCTTCAGCGAGTAGACGGGATACCCCTTCCACCAGGACCAGATTCCGTGGCCCGTGTAGCACTCGAAGGGACCGTCGTGGATCTCCTGGCTGAGGACCACCGCCGATTCGATGATCACGTCCGCACTTGCCAGCATGGCGGCGATTCGTTTCGACCGCTCAAAGACCGGTATGCTGTCGCCGATGGCCATGCCGATATGGCCGCTGCCTACCAGCTGGGGGATGCTCACCAGCACGGGGATGTTCTTTTCCGCCCCCATGCCTATCATGGTCCGCCGGTCGGCGCCCCATCCGGCCACGGTTTCGAAGGGAAGGCCCAGGGTTCTGCAAAAGACGAGGATCTCCCCGGCCAGGTTCTCGTTCCGGAGCCCCATGGGATAGGCCATGTTCCCGGCGGCCTTGATCACAAGCCGTCCCTCGGCCTTCTCCCCCCGTGCAAGAAGGTCATCGTCCAGGACCATCTCGTTCCGGAGGGATGCCAGCTGTTCTTCAGGCATTTGGGTGAATTCGAAGACGTCGCCCCGGGGCATGTACCGTTCATCGAAACCGAGGGCGGAGGCTTTGCACATCTTCACCAGGTCCAGGGCGCCCCCCATCTCGTGCCCCACCACGGCGGAGCTGGTGGTGACCCCGTCCACGATGCCCTTGTCCATGAGCTCGGCGATGAGGGTGGTTACCCCCTCGTGGATGTTAGGGCCGCTCCCCGTGGCCACGACGATTTTTCCTCCCCGCTTCTTGGCTGCGGTCATTTTTTCCGCCGCCTGGTCCAGGGCTTCCCTGGATCGCTCGTCGAGGCCTTCGTAGAATTCATTCAGAAGCTGTTCATTGATGGTCATTTCTTTGTCATCTCCCTGCGGATTTCGTCGAGAGTCCCCCGCGCCGCTCCCCCCACGGCCTGAAAGTAGGCTGTGGAGGCGAGGCGCGCCTTCTCCCGTTCATTCTGGTCCAGGCACCGCTCCCAGTGAGCGGCCATTTCCGCTTCTGTCCGGACGAGGGTTGCCGCCCCCAGTTTTCCCAGCTCCCCTGCCGATTCAACGAAATCCCGCATGAAGGGGCCGTGGGAAAAGGGTATGCCGAAGGCGGCGGGCTCCATGATGTTCTGCCCGCCCTTGTCCACCAGGCTTCCCCCAATGAAGGCGCCGTCGGACACGCCGTAGAGGTCGAAGAGCACTCCGATGCGGTCGATCACGAGGATATCCCATGATGCCCCGCCGGGCCCTTCGGTTTGTGACAGAAGGGCGGCTTCCGCCGTCCGGGAGGCCGCTTCCAGTACGTCCCCGCTTCTCTCCGGATGGCGGGGTGCAATGACAAGGCGGGCTTGGGGGATCCGCTCCCGCACGTTCCGGAACGCGGCGAGGGCAATCGATTCCTCCCCCTGGTGGGTGCTTCCCGCCACGAAGACGGGGCCCTTCCCAGCCACAACTTTCCGGACCGGGGAAAGATCCGCCGCCTGCTTCCGGAGCAGCAGGGCGTCCACCTTGCAGTCGCCGGTGACCCGCAGCTTTTCCTCCGGCACCCCCAGGTCCGCCAGAAAATCCCGGTCTGCGGCGGAGCGCACCAGCAGCAGGGAGAAGAGATCGTAGACCTGCCTCCAGAAAGCGGGACGCTTCCCGACGTTCCGGGCCGTCCTCTCGGAGAAGCGTCCGTTGGCCAAGAAGGCGGGGATGGACCTTCTCTTCAATTCCATGAGCATGGCGGGCCAGATTTCCGTCTCCATCACAATATACCCCTTCGGGCGGATCCGGTCGAGGGCACGACTGACAATCCGGGGGACGTCCCAGGGGTAGTAGATCTGTTCTCCGAAAAGCCCGTCAGCGAGTCGAAAGGCAGTTTCCCGGCCAGTGGCGGTGGTGGTGGACAGGAGAACTTTTTCCCCGGGGTTTTCCCTGGCGAGCAGATCCAGGAGGGGCCAGGCGGACTGCACCTCCCCCACCGAGACCGCATGGACCCAGAGAGGCCGTTCAGGGAGCCTATCCGCCTTGTCTTTTGGATACAGAGCCCGCCGCTCCTCCAGTCCGACGGCGTATTTCTTCGCCAGCCAGGGATAGAGCACCGGGTAGGCCGCCGAGACGAGGGCCCGGTACAGCAGGGGGTTCAGGTCAGGCCACCCCCGCCTTGAGAAGTTCGTGGAGGTGGAGGATGCCCACGGGGCGCTTCCCCTCCACCACGATGATGGCGGAGATTTCCCGCTGCTCCATGATGCGGACCGCTTCCACGGCAAGCTTGTCCGGGGCGATTACGAGGGGGGTGGCAATCATGACCCCCGACACAGCCTCGGAGAGGCATTCCACGCCCTTCCGGGCGATGAGCCGCCGGAGGTCGCCGTCGGTGAAGATTCCCGCAAGGTCCCCTCCGTCGTCAACAATGATGGTGGCTCCGTACCCCTTGCTGGTCATCTCGAAGAGGGCGTCGCTCACCTTCACGGAAAGCCCCACGACGGGAAGCTTCTCCCCGGTGGCCATCACGTCCCGGATCCTGGTCAGCAGCTTCCGGCCGAGGGCTCCGCCCGGGTGGAAGAGGGCGAAATCCTCGGGGCGGAGGCCCCGGAGTTCCGTCACCATCCCGGCGAGGGCGTCCCCGAGAGCAAGCTGGAGGGTGGTGCTGCAGAGAGGGGCCAGGTTCAGGGCGTCCTCGTCCTGTCCCAGGCCGTCCTCAGGGGTGATCTTCGCCAGGATGCCGGCCTCGGAGAGCACCGAGGAATCGAGGACCACGTCGGCGTTCTGGGCCAGGGGCGATTTCAGGCCGCCGGTAATGGCGATGATGGGCGCCCCGAGCCTGCGGAAGTGGGGAAGGATGGAGAGCACCTCCGCCGTGGTCCCGCTGTTGCTCAGGATGAGGGCGGCGTCGTCCCGGCAGACCATACCCAGGTCGCCGTGGGAGCCTTCAGCGGCGTGGAGGAAAAAGGAGGGCGTGCCCAGGGAGGCGAGGGTCGCGGCGATTTTCCTGCCGATGATCCCCGACTTTCCCATGCCCGCCACCACGAGACGCCCCCTGCAGGAGTGGATGATCCGTGCGGCCCGGACAAGCTCCATGTCCATCCTGTCCGCCGCCCGCTGGATTTCGGCGGCCTCGGACCGGAGAATCCCCTTTCCGGCCTCGAGAAGCTGCTCGTCGGAGAGGCATCGCCCCTCCCGCTCCCAGGGAAGGCAGAACATGTCAGCGGTCCTCCCCCGCCCACTCGAGAGAGGGCATGCCGAGCCTGTCCCTCACCAGGGAATGGAGCTCGGCAAGCTGCTCCAGGAGGAACTTCATCTTCCCGAGGGGAACGAGGTTGGGGCCGTCGCTGAGGGCCCTTTCCGGACAGGGGTGGGTCTCAAGGAAAAGGGCGTCCACCCCGGCGGCAAGGGCAGCCCTCGCGAGGGGAAGGATGAACCGCCTGTCGCCTCCGCTGGCATTGCCGGCCGCCCCGGGCATCTGGACGCTGTGGGTGCCGTCGAAGACCACGGGGCACCCGAAGGACCGCATGACCGGCAGGGACCGCATGTCCACCACAAGCTGGCCGTACCCCATGGTGGTCCCCCGCTCGCAGAGCATCACCGAAGGGGCTCCTCCTTCATGGCACTTCTCCAGAACATGCTTCATGTCCCAGGGGGCAAGGAACTGGGCCTTCTTCACGTTGAGGGGCCTGCCGGTCCGGGCCGCGGCAAGGAGGAGGTCCGTCTGGCGGCAGAGAAAGGCCGGTATCTGGAGGATGTCCACTGAGCGGGCGGCGGAGTCGGCCTGCCATGACTCATGAATGTCGGTGAGCACCGGAACACCCGCTTTCCGGCCGATGCGGGCCAGATGCACGAGCCCCTCTTCCATGCCTGGGCCCCGGAATCCTTTCAGGGACGTGCGGTTGGCCTTGTCGAAGGAGGCCTTGAAGATGTAGTTGATTCCCAGGGGCCTGCAGAGGTCCCGCACCGTCTCGGCGATCTCCAGTCCCAGTTCGGGGGTTTCCAGGGCACAGGGCCCGGCGATCAGGGCGAGGCTCCCCTCCCCTATGGCAAAATTCCAGCGCCCCTCGCCGGAGGGGTCTTCCACCCGGACCGGGGTGAAGGTAGGAATTTTCGCGTTATCGCTCATGAACAATCATCTCCTAGTGTTAGTACTCATCCTTGTTTGGCCGTCTTTTTGATTCAGGGCAAACCAGAACCGGGATCCTTCCCCTCCGGGGACGCGATCGTCGCTGCGCTCCTCAGGATGACATACCTACCCCGAGATCCCTCACATTCGTTCGGGATGACAAAAAAACAACCCCAAGAACAACAGAATCAACCCCGAGATCCCTCGCGTTGCTCGGGATGACAAGCCTTTCTGTCATCCCGAGGAGCGATTTCAGGCGACGAGGGATCTCGTTTTTGATTCAGGGCGGACCAGAACCGAGATCCCTCGCGTTCGCTCGGGATGACAGAAACGAACGCCTCAGGATGACAAAGAACTCCGTTCGGGATGACAAACCAGGCCCGAGATCCTTCGGCCAAGAGGCCGGCCTCAGGATGACAGAAACAAACACCTCAGAATGACAGAAAAAACGCTTCAGGACGACAAGGTCATTCACTGCCCCAGCGCTCCGACAGCATTGAATACACTTCGCACCGGAGGCCCCATCCCATGGCGGACGCTGTGTGCTCCACCACCATGTCGAGGGCACCAGGGCCGCCGAGGCGCTCCCGGCCCTCCCTGGCCATCCGGAGGCGGAGTTCATTGTCGGAGAGTATTTTCTCGGCGCCGCAGGCAAGGTCCCGGGCCGTGGCCGGGACGAGAAGCTCCGATTCGCCGAGCAGCTTTTTCTGCACGAACTTCCCCTTCTCCTCTATGGACACCACGGGGACCCCCATGCCGGCACAGACCTGGTTCGCCGTACCTCCCAGGCCGATGAGCAGATGGGCTCCCTCCGCGACGGCGGGAAGGGGACCGAAGAAGAAGGAGATGGAGGCCTTTTCTTTCCGTATTCCCTTCCGTCCTTCGTCCTCGAAGGAGGTCCATCCCCGGCAGGAGGCAAGCAGCTCCTCCATATCGAGGGTGGGGGCGATCACCATGAGATATGAGCAGGCCATGCGTCCGCTCAGCAGTTCCACGGCGTCGAGAAGGAGCCGGACGTCCTCGTAGGCCCTGCGGCGGCTGCCGGGCAGGAGCAGGACCCGGAATCCGTCCTTTTCGCCCCATGACACCTTCTCGATAGTATTATCACATGTCAGGTCCATTATAGGATTGCCGTCGAACCGGGCGGCGGCGCCGGACCGGATAAGTTCCTCCGCTGTGTCCCTGTCCCGGGTCCAGGCGATGCGGCTCCTGTGCTTGATGATGAACCGCTCAAGCCGCCAGTGGCCGCTGAGGTAGACCGTCTTGGCGGTGGCCACAAGGACGGGGAGCTGTCCCTGGCCCCACAGGGCGTGGAGCAGGAGGTAGACGTCCCCCACGCAGACGGGGGTGCGGATGGCCCCCCGGAGCCGCTTCCACGCCCCCATCTGCCGGGCGATGGAGCGGAGAAGGCCCGACCGAAGGTCCCTCCAGAGGTCGGACAGGCGGTACTTGATGACCCCGCCGCTGGGGGAATCCTCGGGCACGGAGTCCACGGGAATGCCTTCTTTGAGGTAATGCTCCCCTTTCCCCACGATGGGGAAGGAGGAGACGGCCGCAGCAGGGAACCGCTCCCTGAGCTTCCGCGCCAGGAGTGCTCCCATGGAGTCTTCGCCGTAGCCGTTGGACGCCACCACGATCCTCGGCCGCAGAGCTTCCGCCAGGGCCTTCCGGAAGCGGGGTTCGTCGTCGAGCTCCGTGGAGATGAGGGGGACGAGGATGTCCCGGGAAGGTCTCCAGTCAGTGGGAAGGTTGTAGATGTCCTTCTCGGTGCAGGTCATGGCTTCCGCCCCGCACCCGGCGAAGGCCTCCTCCAGCATTTCCATGTCCTCCCGGCCGTACCGGTGGTGGTCCTTGAACCGGTGCTCCCTGACGATGGCTATTCCCCGCTGCTCCAGGGATCTCTGGAAACTCTCCGGGCTTCCGATGGCGGAAAAGGCGAGGACGGCGCGGGGGGCTTCGCAGCGCTCTGCGCTCCAGCACCCGTTCCACCGGCGCCAGGTGGGAACCGAGAGCCGGGAGAAAAAGACTTTCTCCTCCGGCACAAAGCGCCGGATTTCATCCGCCAGGGTCCGCAGCTTTTCGGCCGGAACCTGGTCCGACTTGGTGATCACCACCAGGGAGGCCCGGGACAGCTCGGCGGGAGGCTCACGGAGGATGCCGGCAGGGGCAACCCATCCGTTCCCGAAGGGGCAGCAGGCGTCCACCAGGGCGATATCCACATCCCTGGCCATCCGCCGGTGCTGGAAGGCGTCGTCCGCGACGATGAGCTTCACGTTCCTGTCCGAAAGGGCTTCGATATCACGGAGTCGGTCCTTGGATACCGCCACGGGAACGCCCCGCAGCCGGGAGGCCAGCAGCAGCGGTTCGTCCCCCACGAGACCCCGGAGGGCCGCGATGTCGTCCGCGCAGAAGCCATCGCTTCCCCGGAGAGTGTTCGAGGACAGGACCACAGGGTCCTCGGTCGTTCCGCCGTACCCCCTGCTGACGATCCCCACCGGAATTCCCGCCTCGAGGAGCATGCGGCACAGCATTTCCACGAAGGGAGTCTTGTTCGTCCCGCCCAGGGTGATGTTCCCTACGCTGATCACGGGGAGGGAGGGCTCCACGGGAGGAACGAAGCCGTGGTCGTAGGCGAAGTTCCGGAGGGTTACCACTGCTCTTGCCACGAGCCCGAAGGGGTAGGTGATCCCCCAGGGGGAGAGGGGCGCTTCTCCCCGGGCGAAGGAAAGGTAGCTCTTGAGGAGGCTCATTGTCCCGTTCCCCGGTCGAACTGGAGGTGGTAGAGCCTGCCGTACATTCCTCCGCCTGTGAGAAGCTCCTCGTGCCGTCCCTGCTCGACAATGCGCCCGCCGTCGAGGACCACGATACGGTCGGCATTCCGTACGGTGGAAAGGCGGTGGGCGATGACGAGGGAGGTCCGTCCCTTCATGGCCCGGTTCATGGCCTCCTGGACCTGACGTTCCACTTCGAGGTCCAGGGAGGAGGTGGCCTCGTCGAGGATGAGGATCCTCGGGTCGCGGACCACCGCCCGGGCTATGGCGATGCGCTGCCTCTGCCCTCCGCTCAGGGTGACGCCCCGCTCCCCTACCTCCGTTTCGAACCCTTCCGGGAGGGATTCGATGAAGGAGAGGATACCCGCTATGTCCGCGGCCTCCCGTATCTGCTCCCGAGAAAGCTCCGGCAGGCCGTAGGAGATGTTGAAGGCGATGGTCCCCTTCATCAGGAGGGACTCCTGGGGGACGATGCCGATCTGCTTCCTCAGCTCCCGGAGGTTCACCCGCCGGAGGTCCGCGCCGTCCACGAGGACGGTCCCGCTGTCGGGATCGTAGAACCGGGGGATGAGGTCCGCGAGGGTGGACTTGCCCGAGCCCGTCGGGCCCACCAGGGCCACTTTTTCTCCGGGAACGATTTCCAGGGAGATCTCCCGGAGCACCGGCTGCCCCTCCGCATAGGAGAATGTGACGTTCCGGAAGGTGACGCGCCCTTCCAGCACCCCCAGAGGGACGGGGTTCACCGGGGATTCGACCTCCCCGGGAATGTCCAGGAGGCCGAAGATGCGCTCGGCCGCCGCAAGGCCGAGCTGCATGGAGCTGACCACGGAGGTGAAGACCCGTATGGGCTGGACGAGGAAGCCAAGGTAGCCTAGGAAGGCGATGAGTTCTCCGGGCGTCTGGCCGCCCCCCACCACTTCCCTTCCGCCGAGCCAGAGGATGAGGGCAAGGGCGGCGATGAGGACCAGCTCGATGATGGCGGCGAGGGCTGCCTGAACCTGCACGCCATGCATCACGGCCCTGAAGTTCTCCCGGTTGCTCCTGCGGAAGCGGGAAAGCTCCAGGTCCTCCGTGGCGAAGGACCGGACGACCCGGACCGCCGAAAAGGCCTCCTGCACCACCGCCGACAGCCCCGCAAGCTCGCTCTGGATGGCGTGCCCCACGATCCGGAGTTTTTTTGACGCCCGGTCGAGGATCAGCACCGTGAGAGGAAGGATGGCGAAGGTGATGAGGGTGAGCTTCCAGTTGATGTAAAAGAGAAACCCCACCATGCCGAGGAAGGTGACGGACTGGACCACCAGGTTGACCACCACGGAGGTGACCAGGTTCTGGAGGATGGTCACGTCGTTGGTGATCCGGGACATGATCTCCCCGAGGCGGTTCCCGTGGAGGTACCTGAGGGACATTCTCTGGAGGTGGTCGTACAGCCGCAGGCGGAGGTCCATGACCACGTTCTGGCCCACCCAGTTCATCAGGTACTGGTGGCCGTAGGAGGCGATGCCCTTCCCGGCGAAGAGGGCCACCAGGAGGAAGGGAAGGACGTTGAGCATGGCCAGATTCCGGGCGATGAGGACATCGTCCACCACGTTTTTGAGGAGCCAGGGAGGAACCACGTTGCACGCCGAGGCGAGGAGCATGCACCCCACCGCCCAGAAAAACCGTTTCCGGTAGGGGCGGGCGCTGGAAAGGAGCCGAAGGTAGACCGATTTCTTTCCCGGGCTTTCGCCGCCCTGCCGCGTTGTCATCAGGCTCATACCCGGACAGTCATCCTTTCTATTTCGTCGGCGATCCGGACAGCAGCTCCCTGGGGGGCCGACCCGGCAACGTCTCCGAGGGCTTCCCGGAGGCCGTCTCTTCGTGACCGGTCGTGGAGCCATGAAACCACGAATTCTGCCGCCGATTCGGGGGAATACTCCCCGATGCATTCGTCCGCCAGCATCCTTCCGGCAAGTCGGTTCGGCCAGGCCAGAAGCTCCATTTTCCTCCTCCTGCGCCTGAGAACCGTTTCCCGAAGCCTCGGCCCGATCCCCGGGAGGGACGCGATCAGCCCGGCAAGCCCCGGAAGGGGAACCTTCCGGAGAGAGGAGAAGGGAACGAGCACGCAGAAGGGGATTCTCCGGTACATGAGCTCCAGGGTGTTAGTCCCCGGCTGGGTGACGGCGAACTCCGCTCCCCGGAAAGCCTCAGCCCCCCTGGCGGGAGAAAAGCCCGCTGAACGCCATGCCTCTTCCTCTCCCGGTGTGGAAAACGGGGAGAGGACAACACGGAAACGCCATTCCGAGGCCTGCTTCTCCAGGCAAGGGAGCATTCCCTTGAGAAAGGGAAAGGAAAACTCCCGGATGGCAGCCCTGCTTCCGGGAAAAAACAGGACCGACGGCGCCCCGACTTCCCCGGAAGAATCCTGCCCGTCCAGAGCGAGAGAATCCCTGACAAGGTCCCCGGCAACCTGTACCCTGTCCCCCATGGATGCCGCCATGGCGGGAAAGGCTGTGAAAACACTGTCGCAGCGGGGAAGGCCGTTTTTTCTGCCGTAAGCATAGCACAAAAGAGGGGCCCGTCCAGCCCGGGCGGCAATCCGCCCCCAGGCCAGGTCACCCCCGAGCTGGAGGACTGCCTCGGCGCTGCGGCCAAGAAAGAGGGCGTCCCTCAGCGTTCCCGAAAGGCCCGAAGGTCCCCGGAGTTCGTCAGGGGCGAGGCCTTCCGCCACTCTTCGCTCCTCGCCGGAGGCGAACTGGCAGGGAAGGAGAAGGAGGGAGACTTTCCGGGAGCGGCGCTTCAGTTCCGCCGCCACGGGCCGTACCCACCCCCAGAGCTCTCCAGGCCCGTTGGCGAGGAGAAGGACGGACTTCATGCTTCCGCACCTTTCTCCGGGAAGGCTGTTTGCCCTGATAACAGGGCTTCAAGGCGCTCCGCCCAGAAGTCCACGGCTCCCGGGAGCCCCATGGCCCTCCGGGCCGACAGGAGGCCTACCCGGATATGCTCCGCGGCCCGCTCGTCCTCCAGGAAGCCCAGAAGGGCCGAAAAGGCATTCCTGCCCGTGGCCCTGCCCTGGATCAACTCGGGGTACAGCTCCTCTCCGGCAAGGAGGTTGGGGATGGAAATGCGGGGCGTCTTCACCAGGGTCTTCCAGGCGAGCCAGGAGAGAAAGCCTCCCCTGTAGAGAACGGCCATGAACCTGCCGAGCATCATGGCCTCAACGGCCACGGTGCCGCTCGCCCCCGCCGCGGCAGCGCTCGATGCCAGGAGATCCCGCCCGGGGCCTTCCCAGGTTTCATGGCCCATCAGTACGTTCCGGAGGCGGTTCCTGAGATCTTCGGGCATTCCGGGAGCGATGGAGAACACCGGGCGGTATCCCCTGTCCTTCAAAAGGGAGGCGCATTCCACCAGGGGGGGCAGGAGGCGGAACACTTCGGACCGCCTGCTCCCCGGGAGGAGGGCGATCCGCTTCGGATCAGCCTCCTCCGGGAGGGGAGCGGAAAATTCGTCCACCAGAGGGTGTCCTTTCCATGCCGAATTGACCCCGGCCCGGAGGAGGTACTCGTGCTCGAACTGAAAGAGCGGAAGACAGAGATCCATGTCCCGTCGGAGGTTCTTCACCCTCCACGGACGCCAGGCCCACACCGTGGGGGGCGCCGCGTAGACGATTGGTCCCCGCCATCCGCTCCCGCGGAGCGAGGCGGCGAGGGGAAGGTGGAAGTCCGGGCTGTCGATGAGGAGCACCGCTCCGGGCCGCCGGGAGAGGATGAGGTCAACGAGGTTTTTCTTCAGCCGGAGAAGGCGGGGGATGGCGGGAAGGACATCCGTGACGCCCATGAGGTGAAGGGCCCTGGAGTCGGAGACGATCTCCGCTCCCGCACCGGCGGCGAGGGGTCCTCCCATGCCGAAGAGGGACCCTGCAAATCCCCTCCTCCGCAGGGCGTCCAGCACGGCGGCGGCGTACCCGTCCCCGGAGACCTCGCCGCAGCTGAAAAAAATCCCCCGCCCGGCCGGCGTCACGGGATGATGCCCTCCACTGCGATGGACAAACTCTCCGCCAGGGAGGCGAAGTCAGGGCGGTCCAGGATGATGGTCCGGCCGGCCTCAACGGCAAGGCAGGTCAGCCCCGCCGCCGCCATGGCCCGGAGGGTTCCCGTCCCCACGGTGGGGAGATCGAACCGGATATCCTGGTCGGGACGCATCATCTTCACCACGACGCCCGGAGCTCCCGAAAGCAGGCCCCCCGCCCGGCGGACCATTTCGTCGGTGCCTTCCATGGCTTCCACGGCGACCACCGCACCCCGGGCCACCACGACGGACTGGCCGAAGGAGAGGGGAAGGGTGACGGACAGGATCCCCTTTCCGCAGCTCACATCCTCCCGCTCCTGTTCCGAGGGTTCCCGGCCCGCGAGAACCCCTTCCGCCGCCAGGCTCTCCCGGACAAATCCCGTATAGGGGAGAACCCGGATGCCGAAACTCTCGAAGGCCGCCACGATGCGGCCCAGGAGACTGTGATCGTCGTTCCCGTCCGAAGAGAGCATGCCGAGGAGAGAAGTGTCCGCCCCTGCGCCGTACATGATCGTCTTTGGGATGAGCCCCGCCATGCAGACGGACCGTATGCCCCTGGCCCGGAGGTCGGCGAGGAGGGCCTGAAGGCTCAGCTTCCCTTCGCCCCCGGGGAGGGAGAGCAGGGAAAGCACCCGGTCCTTCGGAAGGAACGGGAACCGGTCTTCCGCTCCGCCCGAGAAGGAATAGGCGGTGACGTCCAGCCCGGCTCCGGCCATCTGCCGGGCGGTTTCCTCCGGAAGGGCTCCATCGCCGGCGATGAGGGCGGCGGGTCCTGTCACGGTTTTCATGAGATCAATCCTTTCCGGCTCTCAGCCGTTTGCCCGGCGGGCGAAGTATCCCCCCACGAGGAGGAAGGACACGTTGGGTATCCAGGCGGCAATGACCGGGAACAGGTATCCAGCCTCGCCGAGGGCCCGGCTGAAGGACATGGTGACATAATAGGCGAACACGATGAGGACGCTGAGGCCGAAGCCGATCCCCGGGCCCGCCCTGCTCGATCGGACGCCGAGGCTTGCGCCGAGCACCGCAAGGACCACGCTTGCCCAGGGAAGGGCGAGTCGGAGATGGAACATTACCTTGAGGGGGGCAAGGTTCCGGCCCTCTTTTGACAGGAGGGCTATCTGGACGAGAAGTTCCGTGGAACTCATCTCGGAGGGCTTCCGGGAGGCTTTTTCCACCTGGGCGGGCGTCAGGCTCAGCTGGAGCTTCTGCCGCTGGAACCGGAGAAGAGGGTTAACCCGCCCTTCCCGGGTGACCTCGAAGACCTGTCCGTCCTGAAGCCACCATTCGCCGTCCCCCCAGATTCCGTTGTCGGCCAAAGAAATGCGGCTGAGGCGGCCTCCCTCGAACTCCTGGATGATCACGTCCTTCATGGTGCCCTCCCGGGCCTTGAGCTGGTCCAGGTAAATCACCCGCTGGAGAACCCCCCTGCTCTCCTCCCGGAGGAAGACTTTTTCCTTGAGCAGGGACGGTTTCTCCCGCATGACCTCGAACTTCATGAGGTTCTCCGCCGCCCTGTTGGAGAAGGGGACAAGGGTTTCGTTGCCGGCGAGGGCCCCGATCCCGACCAGGATGGAGGCGAGGAAGACGGGGCGGAGAATGCGGTGGAAGGGGATGCCCGCCGCCTTGAGGGCCACGAGTTCGCTGTTCGTGGAGAGGCGGCTGAAGGTGAGCAGGGACGAAAGCAAGCTCGCCATTGGAAGGGTCATGGCCACAACCTCGGGGAGACGGTAGACGAAGAGCCGAGTCACCACGGAAAGGGAGACCCCCTGCTCGATCATGAGGTTCGCCGCCTGGAAGAGCAGGTCCCCCGCCACGAACACCATGGTGAAGGCCGTGACGCCGAAAAGAAAGGAGCCGGAAAGCTCCTTCAGAATGTACCTGTCGAGAAGCCCGAAGGTTCTGCCCTTTCCCGCCACGTCAGTGCCCTCCGTTTCCGGCGAGGATGAGTTCGGCGGCCTCGCGGACAGCCCCTCTTCCCGCCGGCGAAAATGTCACGTAATCCGCCGCCGCCCTGGCCTCCGGCACGCCGTCCGAGGGGACCAGGGCCAAGCCGGCGGCCCGGAGACACTCCACGTCGTTCACGTCGTCTCCCATGTAGGCCGTCTCGGCGAAGGTGATCCCCAGCTCCTCCACAAGGGCAGAAAGCAGGGGCATCTTGTCCGCCACGCCGTTATGGAGCCTGGTGATGCCGAGATCCCGGGCCCGCTGTTCCGTCGCCGCCGAATGCCGTCCGCTGATCAGGGCGATTTCCACGCCGGCCTTTTTCAGTCGGACGATTCCCATGCCGTCCCGGATGTCGAACCGCTTGAATTCGCCCCCCTGGCCGTTCATGTAGACGCCCCCGTCGGTAAGAGTGCCGTCCACGTCGAGGGCCAGGAGCCTAATCGTCATGCCCGTCCTCTTCGCCGCGCACAGCCGGCCGGCTTCGGTGCCACAGGGTGATGCCCCGCTTCGACCCGGTGCAGAAATCGATTATTTCCCGGGCTGCCCCGCTCCGGCCCTCCTCGGACGACGCGAGGCTCTCGAGGGCTTTCCGGAAGGGAAGGCCGCCGTGGAACAGCCTGTCGTAAAATGCCTTCACCGCCGCCCGTTCCGGACTATCGTACCCCGCCCGACGCATTCCCACCTTGTTGAGGCTGAAGATGTCCGCCGGATGGCCGTCCGCCATGAGGAAGGGTGGGATGTCCTTCACGATCTTCGACAGGCCGCCGATCATGCACAATTTACCCACCCGGACGAACTGGTGGACTCCGGCCATGCCGCCGAGGACCGCCCCGTCGCCCACGGAGGAGAATCCCGCCATGCCGACCTTGTTGGCCATGGTGACGTTCTTCCCTATGACCACGTTGTGTCCCAGGTGGACCCCTTCCATGATGAAGCAGCCGTCGCCCACCACGGTGGCCGTGCCTTCGCCGGTGGACCTGTGTATGGTGACGTTTTCCCGGATGATGACGTCCCGGCCGATTCTGACCCAGGATTCCTCCCCCTTGAAGCCGTGATCCTGGGGTTCTCCGCCGATCACCGCGTTCTGGGCGATGCGGCAGTTATCGCCGATCTCCACGTAGTCGAGGAGGGTGACGAAGGAGGAGAGCACCGACCCGCTCCCGATTTTCACATGGTTCTGGACAATGCAGTAAGGGCCGACCGTCACGTCCTCTCCGAGTTCGGCCCCCGGAGAAACGATCGCCGAAGGATGGATGGATGTCATGCTTTTTCGGTCTCCTCCTTCTCTGAAGGGGCTGCCAGGGTTTCAGCCGCCACGAAGCTGAACTCCGCCTCGGCGGCCACGGCCCCGTCGACGCGGCCCACGGTGCGGACTTTGCCCATCTTTCCCCGGAGTTTTATCATCTCCGCGGTGGTGACGAGCTGGTCACCCGGCTTCACAGGCTTCCGGAATTTCGCCTTCTCCACTCCCGTGAGGAAGGTGATGAGGTTTTCGCTTCCGGGGCGGGCGGACATCATCATAGCCGCCACCTGCCCCATGGCCTCGAGGACGAGGACTCCGGGCATGACCGGTTCGGCGGGGAAATGCCCCTGGAAGAAGGGCTCGTTGATGGTGACGTTCTTGATGCCCACTGCATGCTGTTCGTCGATCTCGAGCACCCTGTCCACGAGAAGGAAGGGATACCTGTGGGGAAGGCACTTCATGATTTTCTGGATGTCATACATGGTTCGTCTCCTTTTTTCGGGAATGTCTGGCAGCTGACAGAAACAGGAACCTCTCAGCGAGGCGGCAGTGCAGGTCGTGACCGGCCCTCAGGGCGATCACCCGGGCCCGTAGGGGGCGGCCGAGAAGGTAGAGGTCTCCCAGAAGATCGAGAATCTTGTGGCGGACGAACTCGTCGGGGAACCGAAGCCCTCCGGCGGCGGAAACGGATTTTTCTTCCACCACCACGGCGTTTTCCGGGCTTCCTCCTTTCGCGAGCCCCCGGTCGAGAAGGGACCGCACTTCAGACGCGAGGGCAAAGGTCCTGGAAGGAGCGAGAAGAGACAGGAAGTTCTCCTGTGAGAGGAGAAAATCGGCCGCCTGGGTTCCGATGGGCGTTCCCTCGTAGGTGATAATGTAAGAAAGAGACAGTTCACCGGAAGGAAAGGCAAACACCAGGGAGTTCCGTCCCGCATCTTCTACTACGAGAGGAGTGGAAAGGGCAAAAGGCTCCGGCTGTTCCTCCCCTTCGGATATTGGCCGCGAGCCTGCCAGGAGGGCCTCCGCGAAGGTTGCGGAACAGCCGTCCAGGACGGGGACCTCCGGTCCTTCCGCCGAAATCCGGACGGACCAGATGCCGAGGCCGTAGAGGGCGGCAAAGAGGTGTTCAGGCGTCTTGACGGACTGGCCACCCGGAAGGAAGACCTCGGTCCCCCGTCCTGCACCGGAAAAAGTGAAGGCATCAAGAGGGAACAACCCCCGCCCCGTGTCCACCGTCACGCCTTCCCCCGGACAGCCCGGAGACAGGGTCACGCGGCAGTCTTCTCCCGTGTGGAGCCCCTTTCCGGAAAAATCAATCTCCCCGGTCAACCGGCGGTATTCCATCAGTGCCTGTCCCCTCCCTGTTTCCTGTCCGGCAGCTTTTCGTCCGAAGGGAACACCGCCTGCTCGAGCTTCCGGACCCGGAGGAGCAGCTCCGGAAGGCGCTGCTGGGCTGCCTGGACACGGAAGTTCTCCCTGTGGTCCCGGGCGGGAAACCCGGACACCACGGCCCCCGGAGGCACATCCTTGATTGCCCCGGCATTGGCGGCCACGGTTGCGCCCCTGCCGATCCGCGTATGGTCCTTCACACCGCTCCTTGCGGCCATGATGACATTGTCCTCAAGGACGGCGCTTCCTGCGATGCCCGTCATGGCCACCACGATGCAGTTCTTTCCGATGACGGTGTTGTGGGCGATATGGACGTGGTCATCCACCTTGGTGAAATCCCCCACAACAGTATCGTCCAGGGTTCCCCGGTCCACGGTTGTGCAGGCCCCGATCTCCACTTCGTCACCGAGAACCACACCGCCGAGCTGGGGGATTTTGACGGGGCCGCTCACCTCACCGGCGGGAAGGATACCGAAACCGTCTGACCCGAGAACCGCTCCGCCGTGGATGAGGCAGTTCTGTCCCGTGCGGACCTTTTCGAGGAGGACCGCGCCGGGTTCGACCACCGTTCCCGCGCCAAGGACACATCCCTCTCCCACGAAGACATTGGCCCGGAGCCGGACTCCTTCGCCGATAACGGCACCGTCTTCCACCACGCAGAGTGGACCGATCCATGCGTCGGGGGATAGGGCTGCGAGGGGAGAAATCACCGCCGAGGGGTGGACTCCCCTGCCCTTTCGAACGGGCTGGAAAAGAGAAAGAAGGGCAGGAAAGGCGGCCCGGGGATCGTCCACCGAAATGCCGGTCAATTCCGGCCGGGAGGCAAAGGCATCAGGCGAAGCAAGGACATGGACACCGGCCCGGATTTTTTCAAAATCCCGGACTTCCCACACCGCGCAGATATCCCCCGCACGAGCCCCCGTCGGCGAAGCCGGGCGGGTGACTTCGGCGGCAGAATCGCCGACGACCGCTCCTCCAAGTTTCCGGGCAATGTCACCCAGTAGTATTCTTTCACCGTTCATGGTTTTTCTCCGTTTTTCCGGCTTCACTCAGAGGTCGCTCAGCGCCCTGATGCTGATCTTGTCCTCGTCACGGCCGTCGTAATGAATTTCCAGGGAAATCCGCTGGTTCAGCCGGTACCCGAGCCCCACGTGGTGGTCTCCGTCCTCGCTGAGCCGCCACCAGAGGTACGGGGCCCGTACGCCCCCTTCAATCCAGAGACGGTACCAGGTGACGTTTCCGGGGAAAGCCCGCTCAACACCGGCCAGGATGTTTTTCCAGGGGCTCCATCGAATGCCCCACCTGCTCTCGAGGGAAAAATCGTTGGCGGACAGGATCCATTCACCGTAGAACTCCATGTCCCACCCCGATACGGGCAGAAACTTCCGTCCCATGTGAAGGCCGATCTCGGGGTACTTGGTGTCGGAGCCGGCATAGGCAGCAACCCATGCCCGGACTGAATATTTCGGGCTCTCCACAAGTGCGTTTGCCGCTGCGATCTGGGCCGCCCTGAAGGAAACCTCCACTGCGGACCGTGTGTTCC
>Ga0209510_1002793_pt1 | contig 17304 bp, 17 predicted proteins | sample BiotimSIPDNA_FD_185749 | JGI IMG/M metagenome (GOLD analysis project Ga0209510, IMG submission 185749) | Anaerobic biogas reactor microbial communites from Washington, USA - Biogas_R1 time_0 SIP DNA (SPAdes) (version 2) | ecosystem: Engineered > Bioreactor > Anaerobic > Unclassified | place... | reverse complement strand
TGTTCTTTACAAGATCCCCAAGGTCAGGCCCAACGAGCCAAACGTCTGCATCTATGGACTTTAGGTCAAGAGCCAAGTTGTTCTTTACAAGATTCTGCACTCGGCTTCGACGGTCGCGCCGCTTCTGCGCCGTGCGGTTTTGTTCGACATAGGCAGGGTGTTGCTGCCGGTAGCGCCGCTGATAGCCAACGTTTTGGGCGCGCCACTTCTGATTGCTGTCCCGGCATACCAGGCGATACTCGGCATCGCTATGGTACTTTCGGCGGTGATAGTCGGTTCTCCATCGCCGTCTGCATTCCGGTCTTGAACAGACGCGTTGATCAGGATGAAATTTCGAGGGTGAGAACTTTGTGCCGCAGTATGGGCAACATCGGGGTTCAGCCGTCATTGTGCTCTCCCGGGTTGGAATCGACTATCGATTCTCACCTCCGAGAGTCATAAATGAAAGCCAGCTGCCGCTTCCGGCTCTATATATAGAAACTTCTATAGAGTTTTTGTACCGCCTCCCCGCAGATTAATTATCCAACCCGGGCCCCTTCCATTTTCCTGAAAATGGCTCCCTTTGTAAGTCCCGGGGACAGAAAGGCCCTAAGCGACCTAAGAACAAAAGACTATCCGATTGGCTCCCCTATCTGGTGAGACCGTTCAAAATAACCTGTGTGGAAATAAAACGCCCCGGAAGGGATGAATAGCTACATAGGGCGATGCAGACGATTCTTCACAAGGTACTGCCGTATACATGATTGGCGGCCTCACCGATCTACTTGACAGCAAAAAGGGCAAAAAATTGTAGTCTGTTTGCTGCCCAGCCTATGGGGCCCCATTCGCACGCTGCCGGGTGAATAAGACGAATCATTTTAAAACCGGCTGAATCAAACGTTTCAATCCAATTCCATGCTTGCTGGTAGTTATTTGGTGACGGGATTCCAAAGCGTCTGTTACCAATCTCGTCGAGTATTGTCAGTATCCGACGGTCGGCCTTCGTCCAGCACACATGGTCCTTTAATAACACAAATTGATATGTACATCGTTGGAGTTCGCGAATCGCGCTGATGGGATCTTTGCAGTGGTGAAGCGCATCAACAGCATATATAAGATCAAATGACTGATCCTCATAGGGCAAGCGCACACCGTCATAAAGTTTGACCGGGAAATGGCTTAGCTTGCGACGCACTACATCGACAGCCGATAGCGATCTAATGGAAGACAACCGCGAAATTGTGCACGCATATTGCCCATCACCCGCACCAAAATCAAGGACCCTATCCAATGGTCCCAAATCATGGATCAGGGCACGAAGTATGGTCGTCACTCTAGGCCGATATCGCGATAACATAAGCCTCTTTGATTGAAATCGTTTGCAATACGAATAATTGTATCATTGCATGCAGAAGAGGCATATAAGGATTATGGTTTGCCTTCCGGGATGCATAATCTCTGATAGAGAGCCTCGTATAAATCAAGAAACTTAGAGCGAGAAAAATGATGTTGTGCCCAACCCGCGATGTCCACGGGATCAGCTCGGCTCTCGAGGGCTTCAATGATCGCAGTGCGGTAGGCGGGGACATCGTCGCAAATCCAAACCCCGGGGGCCTGGGAAACATTGGCCAAATATGAAGGATCATCGGAGACAACGGCCGGAATGCCGCAAAGCAGCGCCTCAAGGAGGGTGAGTGGCAGCCCCTCTCCACGAGAGGGAAGGAATAGAACGTCTGCCATGCCATACAGCTCATGCATTGCTTCATAGGGAATTTGCGGAAGATGTACAGTTTGTGATGAGGTTGCAAGAAGATGAGCAAGGGCGCCATCTCCAGCTACTACCAGAGAAAAACCTAGCGGGGCAATCTGCTCTTGTACCGATAGTATGGTTGAGATGCCTTTTTTAGGAACAAGACGGCCGACGAAGAGTACAATTTTGCCTTCATCGGGCAGTCCATATTTGCGGCGAAAATCAGCCTTCCGTTTTCTTACGCTTGGGTTGAATCGGTCGTCGAATCCCATGCGAATTAATTCTATATGATTTTTTACTCCGATCTCATGAAAGAATGGCGCTATATGGGCGCTGACTGTGGTTATTGCTGTTGCGGAATTCAGGACCAAGCGGCCAATTGTTCGATAAGCAATCTTTTGCGTCAGCGAAAGCATCGGTCCATAGGGTACAGCGGCAATGTGTTGAGTAATAATTGAGGGTTTGCCTAAGACGCGGGCAAAGAGAATCGCCATCATCGAGGATGGATAAAGGCAATCATGCGCATGCACCATATCGGCCCATTTGCACAGAGCGAAAAGATTGCTATATCCCGATGGACCCCAGAATGGAAGAGGGACGTTAAAAATATCCTCCAAGGACTTGAAGGCCGAAACTCTGATGAGATCGTTACTCATGCCAGGTTGAAGAGGGGAGGAGGATGAAATCCAGCGAATGTCATGATGGCGCTCTTTCATGCCCTTAAAAAGAGTGTCAGCCACTATTTCAAGCCCGCCCTGGTGCGGGGGCATGAAGCTTGAAATCTGAAGTATTTTCATCAGTGGCGTCCGTGAATAGTAGACAGCAATCCAAATTTCCCACCGTCGAAAGGGAAATTGCTATTAACGAATAAGTAGAAAGATTCCTGCAATCTCAGGAAAGCTCTTGAATGTCTGGGATCCCATTGTGTTTGCCAGAGATACGTACCGAAAAAATGGTCAGAAAAAGGGCTGCGGACATGATTTGAAGCCCCCATACTACATAGGTTCCGGCAAACACCAGTTTGCTGGTATCAAAGAAATAGCCGGCGCCGCTCATCATCCATCCCCAAACGATAACCGCAAGGTACACAATCCCGCCGAGCAAAATTGTGAAGCCGGCAAACGCCGCAATGATACGCAAGGGTTTGGCGGTAAAATAGCGGAGCCACGCGGGCGTTTTTTGCCCAAACTCAATCCCATACAGGGTGGTCGTGATTCCGAAGATAAGAAGCTGAAAAGCGCCCAGAATGCCGAGGTTGGCCAAAATGAAGCTGTGAATGCTCAAACCGAAGTAAGGGGTAATGATAGGACCGCGGCTCAGGAAAAAGGCGCCGGTCATCGCCGAGAGAAGCAGTAATATTGAGGGAACAATGAAGAAGATGAAAGGATTAAAGAGAATCGCCAGGGAAAAGATGCGGTTGAAAATGACCCAACCGTCCCTCCAGGGGCGGAGTTTTTTGAGGCCAAGGCGGGGGCGATATTCGATGGGGTAGGTTTTTACACTCAAACCCCTCTTCTGTACTTTCACTCCGATTTCAGCTTCAATATCAAACCCTTGGGCCTTCAGGTCAAGCTTTCGAAATGCATCCAGACGGAAGCCGTAGAGACCGCTGAGATGGTCCGGTCCCTCAAGGCCGTGGATGAATGCAAGCATTTTGTCAAAAATCAGGTTTCCAATCCGATTGATCGGGGGAATGTACTCCCGGCTTTCATGTCGGCGACAGCGAACCATATCGCATTCAGCGAGCAGCTTAACGATATCCGGGATTGCGTCTGCGGGATAGGTGCCATCGGCATCCATTACGATGAGAAACCTGCCGCGGGCAAAGGCTGCCCCGGCGCGCAGGGCAAAACCCTTGCCGCGGTTTTTGCCATACTGAATCACGCGACATCCGTGCTCTTTTGCTACGGCGGCGGTTGCATCGGTGGATCCATCATCAACCACGATGATTTCATAGCGGTTCTCGAGTGAGGCGCGGATGTCCCTGATTACCGAAGCGATCCCTTCCGCCTCGTTATAGGCAGGGAGGAGAATGGTGATATCTACTATGTCGGTGGCCATGTCTACCAATCGTGATTCATCTCCCCCTTTATCAGCTACGGAGGTATTACTTCCAGAACTTCATCGGATCAAAGGGGCTTCCTCAATAGAATTCGCTGTGTCTGGAATTTCCCAAACTACATAAAGGGGAGTTCGTTGTACATTCCTGGCAGTTGGGAAGAGGGCCGAGACCATTGCCTGATCGGCTGCTTCGTTAACGGTTTCCAGGTAAATCACCCGGTCTAGAAGAAACGGATTGTTCTGAATCAGATCGTGCCCCATGGAGAGATGGCGCACCTTCAAGATGCACAGATAGTTTTTATCGTTTTGAAGTGTCGGCAATTGGGACAGGTGATGTTCAATATGACTCTGAATCTGGGTGAATCGTTGAGCTGTGCAAAAAAGCAAGCTTAACAGACAAAGGGTGCATACGTATTTCTTCCAGGAGAGGGCTGCTTTCAATCCCGGATCTGTCAAAAATGCCGTAGCCAGAAGAGGCAGAGCCAACCATGCCGAATGGAAGTACCGGAATCCCCAGCCATGTCCGCCATCAAAGGGAACAAAGAAATAAATGACCAGCGTCGATACAGCGGACCATCCCCACAGGGCAAGGTGCGGGCTGGATTTGAGCCTGCGGGAGCCCAGGATCGCTAGGATGGGCAGACCGGGGATGCACCAGGCGAAAATCTTCAGGATGCCGTACGCCCTAGATTGGAGAACGGGCCAACCGGGGAGCGAAAATGCCGCGGATATGTTATCGGAAAACCGCTCTGCGAAACCGTAGATCGCGCCGATTAGCCCATTGGACGATCCCGCCGGCGCGCCGCTAATGGCGAGCGCCCCACTTTGGGCGACGAAGACCTTGAGCCACATCCACCCCACGCCCAAAATTAGTGAAATGGGAAGATAGCCGGCAAAAAGGAACGCAAGATTTCGGGAACGGTTTGGCTTAAGCGCGATCCAAAGGATCCAAGGGACGGCAAAGGCGAAATGGGGAACGGGATTATGTAAAACCAGGGCCAGGGAACCAACCAAGCCAGCGAGGAAAAGCCGCCGTGCCGAAAGCTCCAGGAGCAACATCGCGAAAGCGAGGTTGAGCAGCAGGTGGGCGCTCATTGTGAAATAGGAGATGCCGTTGGCTAGGAAAACGCTCGATGCAAGGGTCAGGATCACGGCCCAGGATGGGGCATGGGAATCGGGCATGATCTGTTTTGCATAACGGAAAAGAAGGAAGAGGGTTGCTGCGCTGACCAGGGGATTCAGCATCCATGGGATGCCGATTTTCATGAAGGGGGTGAGCATGAGGGCAAAGCCAGGCCAATAGTCGGCTATGACCCTACCGGTTTCTGCTGAGAGAGTGGCATAATAGTGGCTTGGCGCCAGCCAAGGAATGAGTGCCGGGGGGTATTGCCCCCAGAGTTTCCCCGAAGCAAAAATCTTCGCCTGAAAGACCTGCATGAATTCGTCCATGCTGAGTGGATGCCGGTGATAGACGAAATAGGCTCCCATGGTCAGCAGGAAAAAGGCGAGAAAAGACAGCCAAAGAGGATGTTTCCCCACAAAGGCAAGGATTCGATCCGGCCAGGAGTCCGGCATTTTCTTTGCCAGGTAGATCCCTCCAAGAAGAAGGGCAATCAACAGGAATGCCCCGGGGATCTCCTGAACAACAATCATATAATAAAAAATCGTTTTAGTTTGCTGTCCCCCAGACCAGACTAAGGCGGCAGCAAGAATGATGGTCAGAAGGAGCAGAATGGAGGTTCGCAAAATAAACTTCTTCTGAAGTTGATCCATAATTATGGGGCGGCCTCCGGCATAAATGGCGTTTTTCTACGATTTTGTCGGATCTAGAAGGCAAGTTTTTATCATTTTTCTCGGGTTATCGCAACAATTCTCACCCGGTGATGTTTTCGTTTTCATAAATTTGGTAAATCAGGTATTCAGGCATGGCCGATAAGGATTAATGCGCGTTGATTCTGGGCTGCCAATACGGGGCGGATGAACTACCAGGGCTTCTTGAGAGCGGGAGCGATACAAGATCGGTTCTTATTCGCAGGCTGCTTGCTTATGGAGGGCCGATCTCGTAAATACTGGAAATAGAGATTGTTGAGGGCATCAAAAAGTTTGTATATGACTATATTAATCAGATACAATTTGGATTAAAATGTAGGCAATTGAGGACTTTCCTAAATTAGGAAACCTGTGTATGAAAATTAAAGATAAAGCGCAAAATGGCCAGGTGATTATTGAATTTGCCCTCATATTGCCCATACTGCTGCTGATCCTGGGCGGCATCATTGAATTCGGCATTTTGTTATACAACAAGCAGGTGATTACCAATGCAAGCCGGGAAGCGGCGCGGGCCGGCATCATCTACCTGGTCGACAAGACGACGGGAAACAAAATAATACCCGACATTGAAGGTATTGCGCGCGATTACTGTCAAAATCGATTGATCACCTTCGGGGCCCCAACCCAGCCGGTGGTGACGCATAGCACGGACCCGACCGAGTTGTATCCATCGGATCTCACCGTACAGGTTACCTACCAATATACATTCATTCTGTCACGTGCGATGAATCTGTTCGGGGCCAACGTGGGCCCGACCCTGAATCTGGGTGCCAGGACCGTCATGCGGATGGAATAATCCGGGAGGAGGATCCCGGATCCTCTTGATGATCGAGGGTTGTCATGAGCAGAAATGCGGCAGATGAAAGCGGTCAGTCCATCATAGAATTCGCCCTTATCGCCATAGTTTTTTTTGGCTTGCTTTTGGGGATCATCGAATTCGCTATTGTGCTTTTCAATCAACAGGTGATCACGAATGCGGGAAGGGAAGGGGCCCGTTTCGGAGTCGTGGCCAGGCCCGTTGACTATAAGGTCACGAGGGACCAGATCATAGCGGAGGTCAACAACTACGCCCAGTCGCACGTTGTTTCTTTCGGAAGCAAGAGCCTGTCGGTCGACCCGCAGTTTGCCTCGGGACTGCAGTCCTGCCAGAAAACCCAGGATGTGCTGACGGTCACGGTCGATTACAGCCACTCTTTCCTGTTCCTTTTCTCCGCCAACAAAACCTTGAGAACCCAGGCCAGAATGATTTGCGAATAGACAAGGCACACAAAGCCATGAAAATCAAAACTTGCGTTCACCACAACGATCAACAGGGTACGGTGGTTGTCGTCGTGGCCATCTGCCTGATTTTCCTCGTTGCCATCGCGGCATTGGCCGTGGATGTGGGCTATCTCTACTCCACGCGAAATGAGCTGCAGAATGTCGCGGATGCCGCCGCCCTGGCGGGGGCGCGGTATATGGGGGACGAATATTCCAAGCTCGATGAGTCGGCGATGTCCTCCCATGTATTTACCAAGGAGGAGGTTTTTGCCGTTATCGAGGATGTGGCCACGAAGAACCAGGCGGCTAACGCATCCATCTCCATTGATATAGATGACGTGGAGATTGGTCTGTGGAACCCGATCGCCTCCACGGACGACATCTGGCAGCCTACCTTGACGGCGCCTGATGCCGTCAGGGTGATAGCCCGCAGGGACAGCGGCATCAATGCCGCAATCGGCACGTTTTTCGCCGGAGTGTTCAACGTCAACGAGATGGCCGTGGTTTCGAGAAAGGCCATTGCGGCCCTGAGCGGGCCGAGCAACGCAGAGGAGGGAGAACTCAAGACGCCCTTTGCCCTGTCCGAAAACAACTTTCCCAACGACTGCAAACCGGTGATCGATTTCTCTCCCACGACCTCGAGCTGCGCGGGCTGGCACAACTTCTTCGACCCGATCAATGCAAGCGCAATGGAAGCCAAATTGCTCGGTCTCATTGAGGGAGACACGCAGTCCTATACGGGGCTGACAAGCGGCCCGCAATGGCTCGCGGACAATTTTGATATCAAAAAGGCGCCGACTGCCGAAGTGACGCCGGCATCCTCTGCCGGGGACGAATTCGAGTTCCAGGGGGGGACCATCTCCAGCCTGTTCAATGGCGGCTACCTGGGAAGCGACTACAACGGCAATACCGGTACCGTCTACGGTAATGAAAAGAAGCCCGCGCCGATCATAGCCTTGTTCGATTATTTTCGCTATCGCGACGAGGACGGCGACAACTCGGTCTGGACGGCGACCATTCCCGTCTACAAGGATCAATCCGCGTGCATCAACCCGAACACGAGCCTGCCGATCGTGGGATACGCGGAGATCGTGGTCTATTCGCCCGATCCTCCGCCGATGTCGAACATCAAGGTGCATGTAAACTGCAATTTCACCGTCATCGATGCCAGGGGCGGAGGGAGCTATTTCGGCAACCTGAAAGGTATCATCCCTACTCTGGTAAAATAGGCGAAGGTGTGATCAGCGCCGGGTGCCTGTGCCGAAGTAGTAGTTCCAGGCCCTGTCCAGAATATCCACGCTGATCCTTCTCGGCAATTTTTCGTATTTGCAGATATCCAGGCAGCGCTCCACCAGGTCCCTCGGGTCGCACGCCTTCATCTCCCGGTCCTCCTGCTCGTATCGCGCGAATAGCCGGTAGAGGAACTGCGGGTCGTAGTCCAGGCCGCGGTAGGCGAAATACCTCTGCAGGATCTGCGAATAGGTTTCGGCCGAAGGTGAGGTGAAGTGGAGGCGGTAACCCATGCGGCGGAGAAAGGCCTCGTCGACCAGGTCCTTGGGGTTGAGGTTGGTGGCGAATACGAGCAGTTGCTCGAAGGGGAGCTGGATCTTTTTTCCGGTATGGAGGGTCAGGTAATCCACCCGGTTCTCGAGCGGGATGATCCAGCGGTTCAGAAGGTCGTGGGGCTCCATCCGCTGGCGGCCGAAGTCGTCGATGATCAGGACGCCGTTGTTTGCTTTTACCTGGAAGGGGGCTTCGTAGTAGTTGAGGTTCTGGGCGTAGATCAGGTCCATCGATTCCAGGGTCAGTTCACCACCGACGATCACGATGGGGCGCTGGATCTTGATCCAGCGCCGGTCGTACCGGGTGGCTGGCGCCTCCACCGGGCGATGGACGTGGGGGTCGAACACCCGGATGATCTGCCCGTCGACCTCCAGGGAATAGGGGACCCAGGCTTCCCCCCGCAGCGCGGCGTGGAGGGCGGTAGCTGCCGAAGTCTTGCCGCTCCCGGCGGGGCCGGTCAGAAACAGGCTGCGGCGGGAATCGACCACCAGCCCCAGGGTTTCGATCTGCTGCTGGTTGAGGACCAGGTGGGAGAAGGCGGCACCCACGTCGGAGGAGTCGGCTGTCCCTGTGTGTTCCCGGATCCAGGCGATGCCTGCCGCGTAATCGGCGAGGGTGACCGGTGCGGGCCCGATGTAGCCGTTGACATCGAGGAGCCGCCGTACCTTGTCCCAGCCGCGGTCGAGCATGGCGTAGCGGTTACGCTGGAGTCCCAACCTCTCCCGGATGTCGATGAGCTTTTCACGGTAGAGGTGCTGCATGATCTGTTCGGATATTCCCAGGGGAAGGCGGATCTTCTCCGCCATTCGTTCCGAGCTGCAGTCGGTGTCGGAGGAGACGATTTTGAGGGCCAGGTCGGCCAGAAAGCCCTGCGACAGGCCGGTTTCTTCGAGCGTATCCGGCATGATCGGCAGGCCCGCTTCGTCGTCGAAGACTGGTTTCTTGTCCTGCATGGCTTCCTTCCTGGGTCCGCTCAGTTTCTTCCCGGCTTGATCGCCAGGCCTATGGCCGCCAGAAAAATGACGGCGCCGATAAGGCAGTAGATGATGGGGAAGGCGACGCCCGCGATCTGGAGATCGTAGAGGATAGGGGCGTCAAACAAGCGGCTGAAGTGAACGCCTGCCATCGCCCCGATGAACCCGATGACCAGGTTGACGATCCACCCTCCCTTGGAGTAGCCGCTGGTCAGCTGTGCGACGGTTCCGGTGACGAGGGCGACCACTGTGATGAGCAAAAAATCGATATAGTTCATGGCTGATAACAAAGTCGCGGAGGACCGAACCTATTTCTTTACGAATTCCAAGACATCTCCGGGCTCTGTCCCGGTTCTCTTGAGCGTCCCCGCCGGAAGTTCGAGCACACTCCTGGTCCTGAGGCTTATGGCCGCCAGGCGCCAGGGACGGAGTCCATGGTACACGCGGAGAACCTTTCCTTTCCCGTCCAGGTAAAGCGCATCGATTGGAAACCGCATCCCGAAGGTGTGAATCCCCTCCGATGGCACGATCCATAAGGCACTGCCCTCGACGAATGCGCTCAAAGGGAGGCCCATGAGCCCGCGTAACCGCGAAAACAACGTATCGGCCCTCCTGCCGTTCTCGGCGATACAGCTGTTCCGGGTGCGGTTGAGGACCCTGAATCCGTCAGCTTCCACCCGATTACGATTTCGATTTTCTGGACTTGATTCGAACGATCAGGATCGCGAGAACGATGACGAAAAGGACGATGTAGACGATGCGCATGGTATCCATCGATATCTCCAGGTGTTTATGGGGTTCCAGTAAGGCCCGGCAACAGTTGACGGGTGATGGCAATGATAGCTGGGCCCAGTACGACGATCATGATCGCGGGGAAGATGAAAAAAATCAAGGGAGGAATCATCTTGACGTTCATTTTGGCCGCGTGTTCTTCCGCCCGCTGTCTCCGTTTGGTGCGCATGGTGTCGGCGAAAACCCGGAGAGATTTTGCCACGCTGGTTCCGAACCGGTCGGTCTGGATGAGCATCGCGGCGAAGGACTTCAGATCATCCACGTCGGTCCGCTGGCCGAGGTTGCGCAGCGCGTCGGTTCGCTTTTTGCCGGCGTTGACCTCGAGGCTGTAGAGGTTGATCTCCTCACTCAGGGCAGGGTAGACCATGCGCAGTTCCTGGCCGATCTTTACCAGCGACTGGTCCAGCCCCAGTCCCGCTTCCACCGAAACCACCGCCAGGTCCAGGGCATCCGGCAGCGCCCGCTGGAGCGAATTTTTCCTGTTTTGCACCATACGCGACAGCACCAAGTCGGGAATCATGGCTCCGAGGAGGACCGGCAGGGCGATGAGGAGGATGACATTGGAGCGAATACCCTCGACCAGCGTGCACAATAAAAAGACGATGATGATGGTGACGATCTTTATCCCGTTGAAGAGATAGGTGCCGTCCCGCCGCCGTATTCCTGCCTGGGTGAGTCTGCGCTCCTGGCGCGTCATCTCTTCGGGAGGTCGGGGGACCATTTCACCCAGCGGTTTGAGTACCTTTTCCGAGCGGCGCAGGAAGGCCAGGATGTCGAGCTTGCGCTTGGATGGCTGCGACCCGCGCAGGCGGTCTTCCAGGTTGGGCCGCGTCATCAACAAGGCGTACCCTGCCAGGAATACGGCCAGGAACAGGAAAGCGGCTCCGACTACCAGTACCCAACGAAGGTCCATGCGCCCGCTCCTAGAATTTCGGTTGGATGATCTTGCGGATCACGAAATAGCCGATGATCTGAAAAGTGATGCCTACTACGAGAAACCGGATGCCGAGAGGGTCCGTGAAAAGCTTGCTGATATATTCCCGGTTGAGGAAATAAAGTGCGATTCCCATGGCCGGGGGAATGCTGACAAGGAGGTACAGGGAGGTGCGTCCCTGGGCGGTATGGACGCGGATCTGGCGCATCAGCTTGAACCGGTCGCGGATCACCTGGGCCAGGGTGTCGAGAATTTCGGCCAGGTTGCCCCCCGACTCCCTCTGGATCATGAGCGCCGTGACAAAAATACGGACATCGGTCAAGGGAATCCTACGCATGAGGTTATCGAAAGCATCGCGCAAAGGCAGTCCGAGGTTCTGCTGTTCGTACACGCGCTGGAATTCTTCCGAGATGGGGGCGGGCATTTCCTTGGCGATCAGCTCGATCCCGCTGGTGAAGGCGTGGCCCGCGCGCACCGCCCGGCCCAGCAGGTCTATGGCGTCGGGGAAGCTCTCCTCGAATTTGAGAAAGCGCCGCTGGCGCTTGACGGCGATATAGAGAAAGGGGACTGCCGCGGCCAGCAGGGCGAAAATCAGGGCTACGATGAGCGCCACCCCGAAGAGGAGGCAAAGAAGAAAGACGAACCAGCCGGATGCCAGGGCCAGCGTGATGAGCATGCCGACGGTGATGTCGGCGGCCGACTGCTGCACGAAAAGCTGCAGCTTCTGGATCCCGGGGAAATTCCGGAGCAGCTGGTGGAAGAAGGGGTTGCCGCTCAGGATTTCGGTCCGCAGAAGCTGGGCTTCCTCGCTGTCGGAGGAGGTGGAGGCGATGTCGAGCTTCGCCATCTCCATCCTCTGGCGCAGTTTCTTTTTCTCCGACGGGGCGTAGACCAGGAAGTAGAACCCGCTGATCACCAGGGCGATCGTCACGAGAAAGATCAGGATGGCCAGCACCGCGATGTTCATAACGGGTATCGCTCACATGATGACTGAAGTTTATCGAACGCGCGCCAGGGCCGGTTCGGCCGAAAACATGTCCATCGGGAGCCGGATCCCCGCCCCCAGGAGCTTTTCGGTGAATTTGGGACGGATGCCGGTGGGCCGGAAGAGCCCCTTGACCCGGCCGTTTTCGTCGTACCCCTGCCGGTCGAACATGAACAGGTCCTGCATGGTGATGATTGGGCCTTCCATACCGGTGATTTCCGATATGTTGGTGATCTTGCGGGTGCCGTCGGGCAACCGGCTGACCTGGACGATGACGTGGATGGCCGAAGCCAGCTGCTGCCGGGCGGCCTTGTCGGGTAGGTTGAGGTTGGCCATCGAGACCATGGTTTCGACCCGGCTCAGGGCGTCGCGGGGGGTGTTGGCGTGCACGGTGGTCAGCGACCCCTCGTGCCCCGTGTTCATCGCCTGGAGCATGTCGAGCGCTTCCTCGCCGCGGACCTCGCCGACCACGATCCGGTCGGGGCGCATGCGGAGGGCGTTGATCACCAGCTGCCGCTGCTTGATCGCCCCTTTTCCCTCGATGTTGGGCGGGCGGGTCTCGAGCCGGACCACGTGCTCCTGCTTCAGCTGCAGTTCGGCGGCGTCCTCGATCGTCACGATCCGCTCGTCTTCGGGGATATAGCCCGAAAGGACGTTCAGCAGCGTGGTCTTCCCGGCGCCCGTTCCCCCGGAGATGAGGACGTTCAGCTTCCCCTGCACGCACGCCCGCATCAGCTCCAGCATCTCGTTGGTCAGGGTGCCGTTGTCGAGCAGGTCCTGGGACATGAGGGGGTCGGTCCCGAACCGGCGGATGGAGAGCACCGGGCCGTCCAGGGCCAGCGGGGGGATGATGACGTTGACGCGCGAGCCGTCCCGCAGCCGGGCGTCGACCATGGGGGAGGACTCGTCCACCCGGCGTCCCACCCGGGACACGATCCGGTCGATGATGCGCATCAGGTGGTCGTTGTCGTTGAACCGGACGTTGGCCCGTTCCAGCCTCCCCCTCCGCTCGACGTAGACGCTGTGGGCCCCGTTGACCAGGATATCGGAGAGGGTGGGGTCGGCCAGCAGGGGCTGGAGCGGCCCCAGGCCGAACACCTCGTCCAGGATCTCCGTCACCAGCTGCTCCCGCTCGGTCAAAGTCAAGGGGGTCTTCTCGCGCTGCAGGATGTCGTGGATCACCTGGCGCAGCTGCGCCTTGGCGACATCCTCGTCGAGCCGGTTGAGGCTCTCGAGGTCGACTTCGTTGATGACCTTGCTGTGAAGGCTTCCCTTGAGATCGAGATAGGTCTGGTCGAACATTCATTTACCCCAGAAAGAAAAGCTTGGAAAAGCCGCGCTTCGTCTTGCCGGCGCTCACGCCCGTCAGGGTCTGGGTCAGCTGCCGGTAGGCGGTGGTCAGGTTGGAGTGGTTGACCTCCACGAGCGGTTTTCCCTTGTTGATTGCCTGGATGGCGGAGCCGTAGTTGTTCGGCAGCCGGAAATAGACCGGGTGGTTCAGGGCCCGGGTGATCTCCTTTTCGGTGATCTCGTCCCGGCTGTTGTCCCGGTTGAGGATCAGCCGGATCCGGTCGGCGCAGCCGTAGCCGGCCAGGAGGGAGATCAGCCGGTGGGTGCGCCACACGGCGGGGAGCTCGGGCGTCATCACCACCAGGACCGCTTCGCTGGCGTCGGTGACCACCTGGAACATCTCCTGCTCGAGCGACGAGGGGAGATCCACGAAGACATGGGCGTAGGTGCCCGACACCACCCGCATCAGCTTGGCCAGCGCGGGCGGGGAAGCGGCCGAGGATTTCATCTGCTTCGGTCCGGGCAGGAGCGACACGTTTCCGGCCTTGGTCATGAAGGTGTCGAGCAGGACCGAGTCGAGGCGTGCGGCCGAGGCCAGGGCGTCGGAGAGCGAAAACTGCGGCTTCAGGTTCAGGTAGGAGGCCGCGTCCCCCACGGGGCTGTTCAGGTCGAGGATCGCCACCCTCTGCTTGGCGCTCCCGGCCAGGGTGGTGGCCAGGTTGACCGCGATCGATGTGGCCCCTGCGCCCCCCTTGGCCGAGGTGATCGTGTAGATCTTGCCGCGGGACTTGGTGGCGGTGCGGAGGCGGTCGCGTTCCTCGATATAGCGGCTGAAAGCCAGGGCGATGCCGCGGGCGTTGATCGGCTTGGGCAAAAACTCCCGGGCCCCCGCCTGCATGGTTTCGATGATCAACTGGGGATCGTTGGCGGGGCCGCAGGCGTAGAGCCAGGTGTCGGGGAGCACGGCATGCAGGGTGAAGAGCGACTTTATCCCGGCCCTGGGGTCGTGCATGTCGACGAAGATGATGTCGGGCCGGGTCTCGATGAAGCGCTGGGTGGAATAGTCGTCCTCCACCAGGCAGTACTCGTCCGTGGCCAGCCTCACCGAGGCCAGCTGCGTCGCCTCCACGTGGCCCGAGATGGAATCGCGGACTTCGGGCAGCGGGGCCAGGATCCCGACTGAAAGCTTTTGGGTCGTCATTTCTTAGATCCCCATGATTACATCAAATAAATCGGCACGTGAAGTGCAAAGCTTCAGAATCTTTTCTAACTCGCCGGGTTCGGCGTTTTCTTGCCCGCCTTCTTGTCGAAACTCTCCTCGTCGAGGAAGGGAAGGGGCATCTCCGGCATCGGCGAAGCCTGCCCCGGCTCGAGCGGCTTGACCAGGCGCGGGGTCACCATCACGAGCAGCTCGGTCTTGGCCTGCACGAAATTGGTGCTCTTGAAGAGGTTGCCCAGGATCGGGATGTCGCCGAGCCAGGGGAGCTTGGTGTTGATCTTGTTGACCCGGTTGTCGAGGAGGCCCGCCACCGCGAAGCTCTGTCCGTCCCTGAGCTGCACTTCGGTTTCGGCCTTCCGGGTGGAGAGGGCGGGAATCAGGAAGCCGGCCAGGGTCACGGCGTTGGTGTAGTCGAGGGCGCTGACCTCGGGCGCCACCTTCAGGTTGATCGTCCCGTCCGGCATCGGGTCGGCGATGAATTTGAGCCGCACCCCGAATTCCCGGAACTGTATGCTGACACTGGAGTTACCGCTCGTGCCCTGAACGACGGGGACCGGAAACTCACCGCCTGCCAAAAACGACGCTTCCTTGCCGCCCAGGGCGATCAGATTGGGTTCCGCCAAGGTCTGGAGCAGCGCCTGCTGCTGCATCGCCTTGATCAGGAGTCCCAGGTTCAGATCCGGACGAAAGACAAAGATATTGAGCAGATCGGTCAACTCCATTTCGGTGGAAAAGCCGGTCAAGGGAGCACCGATACTGTTCTGAATATCAAAATCGCTCGGAGTACCCCCAAACTGCCCGGTGGTGACAATTCCAGGAGTGTTGAGCGCTCCCGTACTCAGAATATTCATCCCCAACTGCTTGACTGCATTGCGGTTGACCTCTGCGAACTTGACTTCGAGCAGTACCGTCTGCTTCATGGGAGCGGGAACGAGCAGGTTGACGACGCTTTCCGTTTCGGTCCTGGCGATGGCCGCGGCCTGCTCCGCGACAGCGGGGGACGCGACATTGCCGGTGAGGACCACGGCCGAACCCGACTGGCTGACACTGATATCCTGGCCGGGCAACGATTGAGCCAGCGTCTCCCGCAACGGCTTCAGATTCATCGGAACGGCCAGGACCTGCAGATCGAACGCCCGCACCTCTTCCGCCTCGTTCCAGAGCATGAACGAAACGGTCCCCGGTTTCACTCCATGGATCAGGACTTGGCGGGGGGAGATGACGATGGCCGAGGCCACCGCTTCGTCGGTTACGGAGACCCTCACGATGGTCTCGTTGGAATTGAGCACAAACGATTTACCCTGGCTGACCCGGAGGGTTTCCTGGGCGTTGTCGAGCTGCGCCGCCTCCGCCCGGCTGCCGTCATAGGACTGGAACATGGCCGGTATAATGCCAAGGGAGAAGATGAGCAGGATCCTTGCCGCAAAAGCCGATGTTTTCTTCATTGTATCGTCCCATCCGGTTGCGTGGAGTTCTCGTTGGGTTCGGAATTCAGCTCCTCGAAGCTTTTCTCGCTCCGCTTGGTGCCTTGGATAACCTCGACCACCACGGTACGGGTCGGGGGCGGGGGAGGAGGACTGGCAACGACCGGTTTCGGGGCCCTTCTCCGGGGTGCCGCGGCTCTTGGAGCCCTGGCCGGGGCGGTCTTGACCTCGGGCTTCGGGGCCTTTTCGTCCCCGGTTTGCGCCATCGTCGGTCCGGCATAAAGCGTTGATCGGACAACCAGATCGGGCTCCGCCGCATCCTTGTCCATGGGGTTACGCAGGGCGAGCTGGATGCTCCCGTCACGCGTGGCCAGCGCCACCCGCTGCGCCTGGTCGGGCGTCACCAGCAGGGTAACATCCTGGACCGTCTGGGGCTTGCCGTCCACGTCCCGCTGCACGTTCTGTCCGGCCGCAAGTACCTCGAGGTTTTCAAGGACGATCTTCGAACCCATCTCCTCGTCCTTGGCCCCCTTGGCGTCCTTGGGCGGTACCGCGGTCAGGATCAGGTCGACCCTGGCTCCCGGGCTGATGAATCCGGCCACCCCGATGATGGCGTTTACCTGGATCGAGAGGGCCCGCATCCCCTCAGGAATCACCGTCATCAACCCCGCTCCTGCTTCCTTCGGGGCGAGCTTGGACTCCAGGATCGGTTCGTTCATCTGGAGGGGAGCCATGCTGCCGCGGTCGATAACCAGGGCGGGGTCGTTGAAGCTTCCCTCGAGCGGCGTGGATTTGGGCCACTCCACCAGCTTGACGTCCTCCTTGGTGATCTTGTAGCCAAGAGGGAGTTTTTTAGCGGCAACCACCACCTTGTCGGTGACTTCAGCCGGCTGGAGCCTGGTCTGGAGCACCTTGTAGGCCAGGTAAGTGACGCCGCCGCTCAGGATCAGGGCGACAATGGCCAGTACCAGCATGCGATTTCTGTTCATTCGGTTACCCCAAGCTTTGCCCGGAGGCGGTGGATGATTCCTGCAGTACGGCCCAATTATTACTTATTGGATATAAAGCATTCCACAATTTATCCAAATATCCAAGGTTGCTTTTCTCGAACAGAGGATTCGGCTCCGGCATATTGGCAAATCAAACTCCTGATATGGAACGACCTGTCAAGTAATGGGCATTAAACCCTATAGAGCTTTTGCCTTTCCGGTGAAGCAGAGCAGGCGGCAGTCGAGACTGCTTT
>Ga0209510_1002791_pt1 | contig 17321 bp, 12 predicted proteins | sample BiotimSIPDNA_FD_185749 | JGI IMG/M metagenome (GOLD analysis project Ga0209510, IMG submission 185749) | Anaerobic biogas reactor microbial communites from Washington, USA - Biogas_R1 time_0 SIP DNA (SPAdes) (version 2) | ecosystem: Engineered > Bioreactor > Anaerobic > Unclassified | place... | reverse complement strand
TTAGACAAATCCATTAACCTTGTTGATGATAAAGGCAATATTAACCAAAATTTAACCGGTTACTATGCTCTAATACCATATTGTAGTTTCAAAGAACTTGATTTTTGCTATTATGCAAAAGTCTCAATTAACATTTCTGAAAATTGTAACAAAATCCTCTTTTTGACATACCAAAAATTCTCCCATATATCCTGTTTTTTCTTGGAAAAATATTCTTATAAGGACTTTCATCCTATTTTAGATACTCTCGTTAAAATTGCCACTAATGAAACAACATATTTGAGTAAACATCAAAAATGGGCCGTTTTATTGTGTTTGCTTATGAGTGCATCGCTCATTTCGGGGCAAGTAGCCAAAACAGTTTTTACCTATATTCAGATAATGTAGGGAACGGCCCCTGTGCCGTTCCGTCATATTGTATCAACATAATAGCGTGTAAGTGGTTTGGCATAATACGCATTATTTTGACTGTAATTATAGTTTTGGAGACGCTGTAATTTGCGTTGCGGTAAATTCATAAAATCACCGTCACTAATTCGGAACGACACAGGGGTCGTTCCCTACAAATTTATCGAAATCATATAAATACCCTCTGGTGACGCCATAATTAATCATCTGTGTTAAAATAAGGTAAAATTTATAAATGCAGGTGATAACTATATGTTGGCCTCCCTTAACACTATGATCATAAATGGTATCGAAGCTACTCCCGTAAAAGTAGAGGTAGATATACAAACCGGGCTTCCCGGATTTGAGCTAGTTGGTCTTGCATCTCAGGCCACGAGGGAAGCGCGGGAGAGGGTAAGATCAGCTATAAGGAACTCGGGGTTTGAATTTCCCAACCGCAAGATTATTATCAACCTGGCTCCGGCAGATATAAAAAAAGAAGGCAGCCATTTTGACCTGGCCATAGCCCTGGGCCTTTTGATCGCTTCCGAACAAATCGAAAGTCTGCCGCTTGATAAATACTACTTCTGCGGAGAATTGTCCCTTAATGGTGACCTGCGCATGGTTCCAGGGGTTTTGCCCATGGTTCTGGAACTGGCTCAATTGGAAGCTGATGTTGCATTTATCATTCCTGCGGGTAATAGCCATGAAGGCGGGCTGGTAAGTGAAGTTAAATCATTTATAGCGAATAATTTGAAGGAACTTTGTGATTTTATTCAGGGCAATAATGTTTTAACTCAGGTACAAGTCTATTCTCCCCAGGGATCTTTTATGGATAGCATTCCCGACTTTGCCGATGTTAAGGGACAGGAATCTGCCAAACGGGCGCTCTTGATAGCTGCTGCAGGCATGCACAACATCCTTTTGATTGGTCCTCCCGGTGGGGGTAAAACTATGTTGGCGCGTCGATTACCGGGAATTTTACCAGAAATGCAACGAGAAGAAATATTGGAAACTACGCGTATTTATTCAGTAGCCGGTTTACTTGACAGTAAAAACCCTCTGGTAAGCCAGAGACCCTTTCGAGCACCTCATAAAAATGCCTCGAGTGCAAGTATTATAGGAGGAGGAAGAATTCCTCGTCCGGGAGAGATTAGCCTAGCCCAACATGGGGTTTTGTTTCTGGATGAGTTCCCCGAATTTAGCCGCGATGTACTGGAAGCACTACGGCAACCGTTGGAAGATAGGGTAGTGACAGTAGCCCGGGCCCAAGCTACCTGCACCTATCCAGCCAACTTTGCCCTCATTGCCTCTATGAACCCATGTCCATGCGGTCATTTTGGTTCCGATTTGGAATGCAATTGTACCCCTCCCCAGATACAGAGATACCTGGGTAGAATATCAGGTCCCCTGCTGGACCGGATGGATTTACATGTGGAGGTGCCCAGAGTAAAACTTGATCAACTGCAGGAACATGCTGGAGGAGAAAATTCTGCATCGTTAAGGGAAAAGGTAATAAAGGCTCGGGATATCCAGCAAAGGCGCTTTGCTCGAAGTAAAACCAAGCTCAACTCGCAGATGCGACCCGCGGATGTACGCAAGTATTGCAGCCTGGATGATACTTCCCAGGACTTGCTAAGAAGTGTTTTTGACCGTTTGCATTTAAGTGCCCGGGCTTATGACCGGGTATTGAAAATTGCCCGCACTATTGCCGACCTGGAAGGAGCAGAGCGTATCAAAACTGCCCACCTGGCCGAAGCTTTGCAATACCGCAGCCTGGATCGGAAATACTGGAATAGCTAAAATGGAGGAGTGGAGTGGCAAACGAAATTTCCGCATGCCACATCCACCTGCCCCTCCCTATTATTTAGTGAGATTATTCCACTCCACGGAATTAGGGAAAAACATAGGTTCTCCATATACGTCTTTCTTAAAATCACGAATAATAATCTGGCCTTCTTCCGAAGTCATAGACTTAATTAAATCCATGGCCAGTGAGCGATTTATCTGAGGAAACTTCTCAGGATTTACAGGAATAACTGAAATAAAGTTCAAAAGGGATTCATCTCCCTCTACCAGAGGAACTATTGTTATATCCTTCTTTAAAGCTAAGTAGGTAGCTCTGTCAATCATAGTGTAGGCTTGCTGTTCATTAGTATATTTTAACGTAGCCGAGTTACCTTTGGAGCCGCCTTCCCATACTATGTACCAGTCCCCTTCAGGAGTTAGACCAGCATCTTCCCATAGTTCCACTTCTTTTACATGGGTACCAGATTTATCACCTCTGCTGATAAACTTAGCCTGGCTTTGCATAATTTTCTTTAATGCATCAGATATTGGCATTCCTTTTATAGCGGCAGGATCATTTGCAGGTCCGATTATAACAAAGTCATTGTACATAACGGGAATTCTTTCCGTGCCATAACCATCTGCAACAAATTGTTCTTCCAGTACTTTGGCATGTACCAAAACCAGATCAAAATCTCCAGTTTTGGACATTTCTAAAGCTTTTCCTGTTCCTGCTCCCAAATACTCTACATTTACTCCGGTCTTTTCTTCAAATCTATCCGTTAATGTTCCTACAATACCTGCGTCAATAGGTCCTATAGTGCTGGCCATTTTCACCTTAAGATTTCTATCTAAAATTGACACCAGCTTCTGCTCTTTATTCCATGTAACTTTACTTTTCAGGCCTTTCTGCATGAAATCTACAGGAACCATTGTCCGATTATTAATTATAACGACATTTGCCCCTAAATCTACGGGTTTCTTATCTCTCCCATCTGTTCAAAGTTTTTATTAGTTTCTCCTAGGTCGCTTTGCATGCTGTTAAATTCTCCCACTACCTGATTGATATCTTTGACCACCTCGTCAACCCCGGAGCGTATTTCATCCACTACTCCACGGATATCGCGGGCCGAGCGCTCGGAAATTTCTGCCAGGTTTCTTACTTCATCGGCTACTACGGCGAAGCCACGCCCATGTTCGCCAGCCCGGGCAGCTTCAATGGCTGCATTTAAAGCCAGCAGGTTGGTCTGGTCAGCAATCATCACCACAGCCTGTACGATATCCCCAATCTGGCGGGATTGTACTTCCAATTCTTCTATGCGCTTACCAGATTGCATGTTTTTATCAGCGGCTTCTTTAAGCAGCCCCACCATGGTATTCATGGCTCCCATCGATTCCCGGGCTGCTATGATTCCGTTCTCAGCATTCTGCTGTAACAACTCCATACTTTTTTCTACTTCTATAGCAGAACGGTTGACCTGAACCGTAGCTGCCCGCATTTCCTCACTGCTGCTGCCTACCTGCTGCCCATTAATAGCCAGTTCGTTCATCAGTTGGGAAAATTCCTGGGCCGCGGCATTAGATTCCTCAATCCCCGCCAGCAGTTCTTCGGAAGCTGCGGCAATCCTTTCGGCCATAGCCTGCTGCTTGGCCAGGGTACGAGCCCGGGCCTTTTCCTGAGCCATTTTTCTGGCCTGTTCCCGCTTACGGGCAATATCCTCATCAGTTTCCGTTTTAACCGTAATTCCCGTTCTCTCACTCATTTCCATGCTTGCCGGTTTTTCTAGTTTTTTAGCCACCATCATCACTCCTTTTTTTAATATGAAAGTAGATTTAATTAGACTAACTTAACCCCCACTTCTACTTTCATCAGTGGTTGCATGTGCCTGGGCAGGCATATCAGGTTAATAAGGAAATAAGCTGTTTAGACGCTGATACTTTAAATAGAATAGGAACCACCCCTTACTCCCAACTATTTATTTCCCACCCCCTTACAATTAACAGTCTTCATTATCTCGCAAGCAATATTCCATATAGGTACTACTGTTTCGGCACCACCGGTTTCACCCGGCATGCCGAAAAATCATTGGCTATCTGAACCTTTATCATTCTTCTCGCCCTTACCTTGTTTTTTAAGTCTGGGTGTTTTAGTTTGTTTAGCTTTATCTTTCGGATTCATATCTTCTAGCTTCTTCCACTCTTTTTCCACCAGGATGTTTTCCAGGTTAAGCATCATAATCATACGCTTTTCCAGGTTGGCAATACCATCCATAAAGCTGTGTATCTCCTGATTTTGCAAAATATCTGGTGCATCCTCAACCAGTTTCCGGGCTACACGTAATACTTCCAAAACTTCGTCAACAATGATACCGATTTTTTTCTTGTTAATATCGCTTACTATTACCCGGGTGAATTCATTATAATCTTTGGATTCAATTTCAAAACGTTTTCTTAAGTCTATAACGGGTATAACATCCCCCCGCAGGTTAATAACTCCTTCTACAAAACGCGGGGCACGTGGAACTTTGGTAATCTTGGCCAGGCGGTTAATCTCCTGTACCTGGGTAATTCTTACCCCGTACTGTTCCCCGGCTAACCTGAAAACTACCATTTGTTCCTCGTCTGTTTCATCCAGCAAGGTTTCTTCTTCTCCCGTACCGGCCTCACCATTTTCCAGGCTACTAATATCCTGCAGTTCTTCCCGGCTTATTATTTCCCGGGGATCAAGCAGCATTATAATACGTTTTCCCCCATCTATCCGCGCAATACCTTGTAATTGTTCGTCGCTTTCTCCCCCCAGGGCCTGGGGAGGTGCAAAAATAGTATCTTTGGCAATACGGGTAACTTCATATACCCGATCCACCACCAACCCGTACCGAGTATTTTCAGCATCAACTACTACTACCCTGGTATTTTCACTTATTTCATCGTTTCCGGTATCAAGTTTAATCCGCATATCCACAATCGGCATCAGGGTATCTCTTAGCGATATTACACCTTTTATATATGGCGGCAGGTTAGGAACTTTTACAATCTCAGGGTAGCGAATTATTTCCCGTACATGCTCAATCTCTAACGCAAACTCCTCATTCCCCAGCAGGAACGAAACTAGTTGTACCTCCTCCAGCTTCTGTTCCGCTTCTCGGTTACTGCTATCTTTAACATTTTTACTAAGAGTCTCTTTTCTTTTGGTTTGATCAATGCTGCACAGGCTTGCTGCGTCCAGTATCATAACCAGTTTTTTACCATCGTTTATCTTAACTACACCGGAAATAGTACTCATGTCTATGTCAGCGGCAATAGCCGGAGTTGCCTCGATACGGTTACCCTCAACCCGGAGAACTTCCGATACCGCATCGACACTAAGACCTGCCTTTTTCCCCTGTACATCTACCACAATCACCCGACTGGAAACATCGCGCTGGGCCTGATCCATGCCAAATTTAACCCGGGTATCCAGTACCGGCAAAATCTCACCCCGCAGGTTAGTAACCCCTTCTACATAGAGAGGTGCCTGTGGTACAGCAGTTATTGACGGTATTCTTATAATTTCTTGTACGTTCATAATATCTATGCCGAAATTTTCCTGGCCCAGAACAAAAGTAACCAGTTGCATTTCTTCCGAGGAGAACACATGGTCATTCTTCATTTAAATCCCTCCTCAAATATAAATACCATTCCCCTCTAATTAATCTGCATTTCATCGGCAATTGATGCAATTTCTTCAATCGAGTTAGCCAGTTCATTAATAGCCTTGGCCTGTTCATCGGCTACCCGGGCAGCTTGCTCTATCTGGTTTTCAGCAGCACCAGTAATCTCCATTACCCGTTTTGATTCCCGTACATCCTCTGCTATAGCCGTTTTGCTTTCGTCGATAGCCTTACGTAAACCTACTCGGTTTTTGGCGATATCTTCCAACTCAGCGGTTACTGCTGCATTTTTCTGAGCTGCTAATGCGGACGCTTCATTACTCTTACGTGATGCCGTTTCGGACTGGGCTATTTCGCTAACTACTTTACCCATCTGCATCTGGATATCTCGTACTAGATCCTTGATTTTATCCGCATTTTCCGCTGATTCGGCAGCCAGGTTGCGGATGTCTCCGGCTACTACGGAAAAGCCCCGTCCGTGTTCACCGGCAGTAGCTGCCTCTATAAAGCCATTTACGGCCAGCATATTGGTCTGAATGGAAACATTTTCAATAGTATCAACAATCTTTTCTATCCGGCGAATCTTTTCCTGCAGGGCTTCAATGGCGTTGTTAGTACCCTCATAAGATTTAATACAATCCTGCAGACTCTGCCAGACATCTCGAGCACCAGTCCGGGCATTCTCCAATATCTCTGCAATTTTTATATTTGTCTCTCCCGCTTCCCCGGCTATTTTTATCAGTTCCTCGATCTTATTCTGAGCATTTTCGGCGATAGCAACCGCCTTCTCACTCTCCGTAAAAATGTTTTGCCCTCCCTCAGTCATTTGCACTAAGGCAGTGGCTACCCGAGCAGCCGAGGTACTTAGTTCTTCAATATTGGCCGATAGTTCTTCAGCCGTAGCTGCTACCTCTTCCGCTGACTTATTAATATTAGTGGAGTTTTTTAATTCCTCAGACATTTCCGCCAGTTCCTGGGTAGCAGTATTTACTTCACTCAATGCTTTACCCTGTTCAGCTACCGCCTTGGAGGATTGCTCAGCACCAGCTAAAATTTGCTCCGAAGCAGTAGCTATAGACTGGGCCACCCCCAGGAAATCATCAGATAATGTCCGTAATTCCAGGCCATGTCTGTCGCTTTCATTAACCATTTTCTCGTAGTCACCAAACAGATTGCCAGCATTTTCAAAATCTTTATTCGTTTTTCCCAGATCACTCTGCATACTGCCAAACTCTCCCACTACCTGATTGATATCTTTGACCACCTCGTCAACCCCGGAGCGTATTTCATCCACTACTCCACGGATATCGCGGGCCGAGCGCTCGGAAATTTCTGCCAGGTTTCTTACTTCATCGGCTACTACGGCGAAGCCACGCCCATGTTCGCCAGCCCGGGCAGCTTCAATAGCTGCATTTAAAGCCAGCAGGTTGGTCTGGTCAGCAATCATCACCACAGCCTGTACGATATCCCCAATCTGGCGGGATTGTACTTCCAATTCTTCTATGCGCTTACCAGACTGCATGTTTTTATCAGCAGCTTCCTTAATTAGTGCTACCATGGTATTCATGGCTTCTATCGATTCCCGAGCTCTTTCGGTTCCGTTGTCAGCATTCTGGCGTAATAACCCCAAGCTTTTTCCCACTTCGATAGCGGAACGGTTAACCTGAATGGTAGCTGCCCGCATTTCTTCACTGCTGCTGCCTACCTGCTCCCCGTTAACGGTCAAATCGCTCATCAGTTGAGAAAATTCTTGAGCCGATGCATTAGATTCCTCTATCCCTGCCAGCAACTGTTCTGAAGCTGCTGCAATTCTTTCCGCCATAGCCTGCTGCTTGGCCAGGGTACGAGCCCGGGCCTTCTCCTGAGCCATTTTCCGAGCCTGTTCCCGCTTGCGGGCAATATCCTCATCAGTCTCCGTTTTGACGGTTATTCCGGTTCTCTCACTTAATTCCATGCTTGCTGGCTTTTCTAGTTTTCTTGCCACCATCATCACTCCTTAAATTAGTAGTTCCCCCCTCTCATGCCTTCTAGAGTATTATTAAATCCCGACCCCGGCGGGCCGGTATCTTATTGCCGTCAACATATCCAGTCTCAGTAATCTGAATCTCTTTCTGGGTACCAGTTTCAATATCCAGGGCTGAGACATTTAGTATCCCATTCTCATCAATTGTAAAGGTAACATCAATACTGGGCTCACCTGCTTTAGCTTTTTGTATATTTTCCAGGTGAAACTTACCCAGGGATACGTTTATACCTTCACCGGCATCACCCAATTCATCCTGCTGCAATATGTGAATAATCACCTCCTCCTGAAAGTCATTTACAGTAGTGAAAAGCCTGGACTCACTAATCGGGTAGGGTGTATTAGCCGGAATTAATGATACGAATTCCCCCTGATTATCTTCTACTCCCAGGGTATGGCCGGTTACATCATGAGTTTCTATATGGCTTAATTCGCCGGAAAGCATTCCACCCTCTAATGCTGCTCCCAGCGCTACTACTTCATCAGGATTAATTTCTACCCGTAGTTCCACACCCGGAAATAATTGTTTCACTAAATCTTTAAATCCTGGCATACGGGATGCTCCTCCAGCCAGTACTACTGCCTCTACCCATTCTTTGGAGACGCCCGCCCGGGTAAAGGTCTGTTCAATTAATTCAGAGATTTCTTTAAAAAGGTAACTACAGATATGATTGAATTCCTCCCGCCGCAGGGTCTGGTTCAGATGTACCGGGCCTTGTGTCCCCATAGTTATATAAGGTACTAATACGGAGCATTCGTTAACACTGGAAAGATCTACTTTGGCCTTTTCCGCATTTATATGTATTTGCTGCAAGGCAATAGGATCAGCACTTAAATCAATACCGTTGCTCATTTTAAAGGTTTCCAGGATGTGTTTTACCAGTTGTTTGTCAAAATCCAGTCCGCCTAACTGGCTTGATCCTCCTATACAAAGTACCTGGCAAACCTCATCCTGATATTCCATCAGGGTTATATCAAAAGTGCCTCCACCAATATCCAGGACCAAAATGTTTTCTTTTTTCTCTCGATTTACACCATAAGCCAGAGCAGCAGCTGTTGGTTCATTAAGAAGTTTTAGTATTTTAATACCAGCCATTTCACCGGCAAGTAAGGTTGCCTGGCGCTGATTATCATTGAAATAGGCTGGAACCGTTACCACTGCCGCCGTTATTTCCTGTTCCAGATACTCCTGGGCATATTGAAGAAGTTTACGCAGTATAAGGCCAGAAATCTCAGGTGGAGTATAGCCGCGCTCTCCTATTTCCACCTGGTAATTAGTACCCATCTGGCGTTTAATCGAGCTTATGGTCCGGTCGGCCTTTAGTATAAGCTGGGAACGGGCCAGTTCACCTACCATAACTTCCTGTTCGTTTTTGAAATATACCACCGAAGGGGTAAGACGGCTGCCCCGCTCATTTATAATAATCTCCGCCTTACCTTCCCGGTTAATAAAGGCTACCAGTGAATTGCTTGTCCCCAGATCTATGCCAACTATCACCGGCTCCCCTCCCTCCACATAATTGAATTTTGAATTGTTAATTCTTAATTTTTAATTGATGTAGAAATGCTTACGCATTTCCTTTTATTAAAATATACGTATCACCTTATTAGGCATTGTAATAAAGAGAAATACGAAGCAACCTTAATTGTGAACGATAGTGAACATTGTAGTACCCGTAGGGTGTATTTCCACCATAATTCAAAATTCAAAATTAAGAATTCAAAATTAACTTCATATTCTCTACCGCCGTTTGGTTTTGGGGATATACCTCTAGCGCTTGCTGTAAAAAGCTTAAGGCCTCTTCTATACGGGAGTTATCAGCTAGAATAACCGCTATATTGTTTAGAGAACGAGAAACTAACTCTGATAGTTCCGGTAAACTAGACTCAGGTGTATCCAACAAGTCAACTACCTGGCGGTAAAGATAATAAGCTTCAAAACTATCACCCATTTTGTCCTCTTCCAGGGCTCTGCCGAATAACGCCTCTGCCTGGGCTAAAATGTTTTCTTCGGATTTTTTTTCATACTGCCCCTGGGTCGCGGTTAGGAGTACATCCAATCCTATACCCAGATTTTTCTTAACTGCCATGGTTACCACCACTCCTGGTCAAAATAAATTCAACTACATTGTTATAATCCTGTGCTCCGCGACAAGTAGGCGCGTATTCAAAAATGGTCTTACCGAAACTAGGCGCCTCAGCCAGCTTTATATCATTTCTCACCGCCGGCAAGATATTATCATCACCAAAATTTTGCCGTATTTCTGCAATTACACTGCGAGCCAGATTAGTTCGCAGGTCACACTTAATCGGTAGAATACCCAGTAAACGTAAAGCCGGGTTCAGGCTGGCATTAATTTTATATAATATTCCAGTCATCTGGGCTAAACCGTCCATGGATAAAAATGTGGGCTCAATCGGAATAATCAACCATCTGGCTGCAACTAAACCACTAACGCTTAGTAAGCCCAGAGACGGAGGAAGGTCTATCAGGATATAGTCATAGCTATTTTCCACCTCTATAAGCAGATCTTTTAATAGGGTCTGGCAATTATCTTTGGAAGCCACCTCAACCTCCAGGGCAGCCAAATCCGGTTTGGCAGGAAGCAGATGAAAAGGTTTTTTATCCTTGATGATGGTGGATAGCAGTTGTACTCCCAACTGCTGTCCATCTGCCAGGAGGTGTAATAATTCATATAAACTACTGGAAAGGTGATAAGGTAAAACTCCACAACTTATGGTAGCCTGAGCCTGGGAATCAACATCTACCACCAGAACCTTTTTACCGGCGCGGGCTAAACCATCAGCAATATTAATAGTACTGGTAGTCTTACCACTACCCCCTTTTCTATTTGCCAGAACAATAGTAGTAGCCATAATTCCTCCCCCCCGCTTTATGATAATGCCCGGGCTGTTAGCAAATAAAATGGATTTAAAATTAACACCACGCTGCCATCTCCCAAAATAGTAGCGCCGGTATAAATCTTGAGACTGGCCAGTTCTTCAGCCAGGGGCTTGACTACAAATTCCTGTTCATTCTTGAAAGAGTCCACTATCAGTCCAAATTTATTACCGTCATTAGCAATCACCACTATGGGTACACTTTCCCGGACAGAGTATTGTTTTATGTTATGAACACTATTACCCGGTTGTAATACATCCTGTAATCCAATTAAGGGTATTATCTGCTCCCGTATATCGGCTACCATGTTGGTTTTATAACTGCGTATTGAACTTCCGGGCAGTTTTACTGTTTCCTCTATTGTGTCCAGGGGAATAATAAAATGTTGCCCTTCGCTTTCCACCATAAGACCACGGAGAATCGACATAGATAAAGGAATCTTCAGAGAAAAGTGGGTACCTTCACCCATAGTACTGGTCAGGTTAACTGCTCCACCCACCTTTTCTATATTGGTTTTGACTACATCCATACCAACCCCACGCCCGGATAACTCGCTCACTTCCTCTCGGGTACTAAAACCGGGAGCAAATATTAGCTGCAGCGCATCTTCATTAGTTAAGTTTTCAATCTGTTCGATGCTTATTAAGCCTTTTTTTACAGCCTTGAGCTTAATTTCATCCGGGTTTAAACCTTTGCCATCATCTATGATTTCAATAAGCACATAATTACCCTGGTAACCCGCCCGTAAACTAATGCGACCAGTCTCATTCTTACCACTTGCCTCTCGCTCACGGGGTGATTCAATTCCGTGATCAACTGCATTACGTAACATGTGAACCAGGGGATCATTTATGGCTTCAATTACCGTTTTATCCAGTTCGGTATCCTCTCCCTCAATTATAAGGTCTACCTGTTTTCCTGTTTTCCGGGCCGTATCCCGAATGGTACGGGGATAACGCTGGAATAAAACTCGTAATGGAACCATACGAGCCGACATTATGGCATCCTGTAGTTCATCAGAGATGGTAGCAAGTTCTGCTGCTACTCCTTTGACCTCACGAGCCAGACCCGGCAGGTCGTATTCCAACCCGATAGTATTGGCCAGGTGAAAAATACGGTTTTTGGAGATTAACAATTCTCCAATCATGTTCATCAAGCGATCCAGCTTTTCCTGACTAACCCGGATAGACTGGCTGCTCAGTTCACCACCACTGCTTTTGGCCTGCTCCAGCGCCTGTTGCTGTTTTTCCCGGGCCTTAGCCTGCTGGGCCAGGGCTATTTTCAGGTCTCCTGTTTTAATAGCTCCGCTATCTACCAGGATATCACCCAGCTTTTTTTGCTGCTGTAAAGCCCAATTCACCTGTTCGGGAGTTATTTTATGCTCTGATATGAGAATTTCGCCAATTTTCTTTTGTCCGTATTCAGGGGGTACATTTTCCAATAGATATTTAAGACTTTCGATTTTAAGATTCATTAAATCCTGAACTTTTTGGTAGTTGTTATGAAGAAACTCCAGTAGTTCTTCAGTTATAAAGTCTTTTCCCGGGGTAAATCCTTCCAGGTAGCGCCAGGTTCCTTCGACTTCTAAAATCATTTCATCATAATCCAGGTAGCGGGCAGTGGAGGCTATACTCCTTAATGCCCGTATATATTGTTTGGTTCGCTTGGAGTCTATGGGTTGGCCTATTTTAAGGCTATTAATAATACCTAACATGGACTCCAGAGCCTGACTACAAATGTTCATAAAAGCTGCCAGTTGCTGTGGAATTTTTTTGATGTCTTCTCTTACTCTCGTTTCTACTCCACTAATACCCGGGGATTCTTCTGAAAGAGCTTCTATATGCTTCATAAGCTGATCGATGGACAAATCATCGACTTCATTACCAGCAAGTATACTCGTCAAAATGGTTACTTTATCGACTACCGTTAGAATCAGGTCAATTACCTCGGCTGACAGGTGTTTTAACGAATTACGATGTTGCTGCAATAGAGATTCCGTAGCATGGGTAATAGTCTTGATGGCCATAACCGGGTTATCCGGTTCATCATTATCCTGCATACTAATAATTACTCCGGCTCCACCCTTGATGCTATGAAATCCCCGTAATATCGCATTAATTATTTCTGGATCATCAGGATATTTCTCTAATTCAACACATTTATGCTCAGTAGTCTCCAGATGCTCCCGGGTTTCTTCGATAAAATCGGTCAACATTTGCTCATATAGCGGTGAAAGTTCAACCTTAAGCGGTCCTGCCACTTCGTTATCGTTGGGACTATCCGTAGTTTTATCCAGGTTTAACTGATTGGAAGCTTCTATCTGGCGCAGTTCTTCCACCTCGGCAATAAATTCCTGGTAACCTATTTCCTCAATATTTATTGTAAATATCTCTTTTACCGGGTTAGCCTCAATCTCTTGAATCTGCTGCCCCAGTTGCTGAATAAAGGCATTAAGGATATCAACACCCCGTAAAAGAGCATCGGTTATTTCCGAGCTGCTGCTGTACTGACCCTTTTTCATATCCGTTAAGAAAGATTCCAGAACATGTGCAGTGTCTTTAATAGGTGTAATTTCCAAAAAACTGGCTACACCTTTTATGGAATGCATAGCCCGAAAAACCGAGTCCAGTAATTCGATAGTAAACTCAATTTCCAGCTTGAGTATACCTTCCTCTATTCCGTTTAAATGTTCATTGCATTCTTCGACTATGCCATGCAATATTTCTAAATCATCAGGTTCAAAGGTGAATTGCAAATCAAAGCCACCTTTCTTATTGGCCTGTTACCGGCCTAAAAGCATACGGATGTTTTCTATCAGTTCATCAGGTTCGGTAGGTTTTACAATATAAAGATTAGCCCCTGCCTCAAATTGTAGCGCAACAACTTCTATTTCCCCATAAACACCCAAACACATCAAAATAATATTCCATATCACAATTCTATACCGAAAATAATGTGTCGTTAAGTACGGCACATTATTTTTCTATAATGTTGATACAATGAATATTGACCTGGTGACCGTGGTTTATTAAGCTATAGAGCAGAAAACAAAAAAAGAAAGAGTATTTACCCGAAACGTAAATACCCTTTCTTTTTCCCGCATCTTGTCGGTATTGGCCGCCAAGACCAGTTTAGTTTTTAGAGGCATATAAAGGCACCCCATTAAACGCTAATATATGCACTCCAACAACAAGTTTATGATAAGAAAATTTACGATTTTTTGCAAGCTTAATTTAATACGTCTTTCCACCCTGCAACTCTTTGAGCAATTCATGGATAACTTCCGTATTGAAGACTGTGTTTGCCCAAGATGTGGTGCCAGGCATAGCTGCTGTCCTTATGACTCATATGAACGTTACCTGATTGCCTATGAATCTGGGAAACCTGTTTATTACCATATCAACATATTACGAGTGTTTTGCCAATCTTGCCGACACCCCCATGCTATTCTTCCAGAAATCATTATTCCCTATGGCTCCCATAACATCTTGTTCATTCTGGCTGTCCTGCGGGATTACTATATTCATTCCGGCAGCATCCAGGAAATATGTGATAAATATCAAATTGCCGTCTCAACCCTTTACCAGTGGAAACATTTATTTCAAAAACATAAACAGCTCTGGTTGGGCCTATTGGAAGATGCTGCTACTAAAGCTTCGGACTTTCTGGATTTCTTAACTGGTTTTCTACCAGGGTTATCTCAAAAACTGAAACATTTCTTCCTCTCCCATGATTTCTCTTTCCTTCAGGGGGTTACGAAAACTACACATTGTGCTTCTCCATAGAATTCTATTCCTTTAGTTTTAACTCTTCCCCATAAAATCGGAATGGTATACCTTATGGTAACGTTTTATGATGCATCCAGGAGGTGAAAGTCATTATGAATGACAAAAACAACGACAAATCCATTATTGAAATGGCCTATTTTCGATTTGCCCTGATTGCACCGGTTATCCAGGGTGTATTTCCCGATGCCACCAAAACAGCCTACTATCGGAGGGTGACCAGTGATATGCTTACTCTTCCTGATGGTAGCCAGGTCAGGTATAATCCCAAGACCCTGGAAAAGTGGGAGGAATACTACAAAAAAGGGGGAATGGACGCTTTAATGCCTAAAACCCGCTCAGATAAGGGCACGACTAGAAAACTTACTGATGCTACTGCCGAAGAAATCTTTCGGCTTAAGGCTAAATATCCAAAACTCAATGCCACCCAGATTTACAACCGTCTGGTAGAAAACGGCTTCATTAACGTTTCCCAGGTATCGGTTGCCAGCGTACAACGTTTTATCAAACGCAATGACCTGAAATCTGCTCGAAACATTAACCTGAAAGACCGCAAGGCTTTTGAAGAAGAGTTCTCCGGGGCTATGTATCAAGCTGACAGCTGCTATGGCCCATTCATTACCCAGGATGGTCAAACTCGCCGTACTTACCTCATCATGGCTCTTGATGACCATTCCCGAATGATTGTAGGGGGCAGATATTTTTACAACGACAATGCCTACAATTTCCAAATTGTATTAAAAGAGGCCGTGGCCCGCTATGGCATACCAAATAAACTGTATTTGGATAATGGCTCTACCTACAAAAACGAACAGCTTTCTCTTATCTGTGGCTCTATTGGTACGGTAGAACTTCACACCCCGGTACGGGACGGGGCTAGTAAAGGCAAGGTAGAAAGGAATTTTAGAACCTTAAAGCAACGCTGGCTTTATGGACTTGATACTAAGCAAATCCATTCCATTGAGGAATTCAACCGGGAACTGGCTGATTACATCCGCAAACACAATACCACCATTCACAGCGCTACCAATGAAAAGCCTATTGACCGCTATATGCGTGACCTGGATCGTATCAAAAAACCTAAAAGCCAGGAATGGTTGGATGAATGCTTCATGAACCGTAAGCAACGCCGGGTTAATAACGATGCTACTTTAAGCATCAACAAGGAATACTATGATGCCCCTATGCAGTTCATTGGTATGAAGGTTCAGGTGCGTTATCTCCCAGATCAGATGGATAAGGCTTACATATTCTATGAGGGCAAGCATTATCCCTTGCGCCCAACGGACAAGGTAGCCAATTCAAGGGCCAAACGTAATAATGGCCCTGCCATCGATTATTCAATAGCAGGAGGTAAAACAGATGTTTAAGCATTTTTATGGCCTTTCCTTTAACCCTTTTGATAAATCTATCAGTGAGAAGGACTGCTTTGTTTCCGATGATCATAAGCAAATAGTTTCCCGTTTAAATTATCTCAAGGATGTACGGGGTATCGGTGTATTTACTGCCCCACCCGGAATGGGGAAGTCCTATGCCTTAAGGTGCTTTGCTAAAGAATTAAACCCTAATTTGTATCAGATGGTGTATATCTGTCTTTCCACCATTACGGTAACTGAATTTTACCGCCAGTTCTGTACTATGCTGGGTATTGATGCCGGTGGACGGAAAACGGATATGTTCAAGGCCATTCAAGACCGGGTTTATTATCTTTTTAAGGAAAAACGGAAAACGCTGCTGGTAGCTATTGATGAAAGTCAGTATCTTAATTCTGCTATCTTTCGCGACCTTAAGATGTTGATGAACATTAATTATGACAGTCTCGATTGTTTTGCCCTGATTCTGGTGGGAGAGCCGTATTTGAATAATATCCTGGGAAAACCAGTTCATGAATCCCTTAAACAGCGTATTACCGTACACTACAATTATCAGGGTCTGTCTGGTCAGGAAACCGCCGATTATGTTTATCATAAGATTGATACGGCAGGCGGCGCCCGTTCCATTATTGATGATGCTGCTATTAATGCTATTGCCGGCTTTTGTCAGGGTACCCCCCGACTAATAGACAATCTTATGACTGATGCCCTGACATTGGGGGCACAGTTAAAAAAGTCATCTATCGATGCAGAGCTCATACTTGCCGCCAGTAATAATCAGTCATTGGGTTAGGAGTTGATATCATCCATTGGTGGGAGGAATGAAGAATGAAAAGTTGGCATATGTACATGCAAATCCATGCCCTGAAAAACCAGGGCTTTAGCAAGCGGCAGGTGGCCGAAAAGCTGGAACTTAACTTGCGAACGGTATCCAAATACTTATCCATGACACCGGAGGAATTGGAGCAGATACTCAACCGGGAAAGGCGCAGAACACTCAGTCTTTATGAAGGGGTAGTGGTGGACTGGTTAAAGAAACACCCGGATATGACTGCAGCCCAGGTATTGGATGAGTTAAAGAAGCATTACCAGGTCTGTGTTTTGCCAAGAACAGCCAGAAGGTTTGTTGCCGGGATAAGAAAGCAATATTTGCTTCCAAAGGCCAAAGGCTATGAAAGGCAATATGTAGCTGTAGAAGAACCACCAATGGGGCAGCAGATGCAGGTGGACATGGGAATGGTGTATGTCTTTGATTGTAACCAAAGAAATTACCGGAAAATCTACTATGTTGCCTGTATTCTGTCCCATTCTTGCTACCAGTGGGGACAATGGTATACAAAACCTTTAACCACCGAACAATTGGTAACCGCTTTACAGGAGTGTTTTGAGTATATGGGGGGATGCCTAAAGAAT
>Ga0209510_1002786_pt1 | contig 17332 bp, 15 predicted proteins | sample BiotimSIPDNA_FD_185749 | JGI IMG/M metagenome (GOLD analysis project Ga0209510, IMG submission 185749) | Anaerobic biogas reactor microbial communites from Washington, USA - Biogas_R1 time_0 SIP DNA (SPAdes) (version 2) | ecosystem: Engineered > Bioreactor > Anaerobic > Unclassified | place... | reverse complement strand
TTTTGAAAGAATCTGGTGACGATAGCGAAGTGGACACACCTGTACCCATCTCGAACACAGCAGTTAAGCACTTCATCGCCGACGATAGTCCTAAGGGGCAAAAATAGGAAGTTGCCAGTTTCTTAAATCTAAGCCTACATAGCTCAGTCGGTTAGAGCGCTTGACTGTTAATCAAGAAGTCGAAGGTTCGAGTCCTTCTGTGGGCGCCACCAAATTAATAACGCTTAATAAAGCGAAATAAAAGCACTCGTCATGAGTGCTTTTTTATTGATTATTTTCGACGATGTTTCATTTTAATTCCTAACAATATTGATATTGCTGCAAGGCCTACCGCAATAATAATTATAACAATCACCAAAGTCATATTTTTTGGTTCTCCGTCTATTTGGTCTGGGCTTGGATCAATTATTTGACTTTCTTCAAACACCTTAACTTTAATAACAATACTTTCAGCTAGGTCACTTGGCGCACTGGCTTTTTTAGTAAGTCTGATTTCATATTCGCCTGGAGCCGATGAATAATTAGAAGCTTCAATATCATAATTAGCTAAGGCTTCAGCAGTAATTTGACCGGTTGCGATTAAGTGTTCAATGATTTGTTCTAAGGTGTAATTTAAGGCGCCATCGATATTTATGAAATATCTATTGGTAAACACTTCAGGAGCGATATCATCGGTTACAGTAACTGTAACCACAAATTCCATCGTATTATTACTAGAGTCGGTGGCTTTATAAGTAATTGTGTGGTCACCTAATTGATTATAGTTTTCGGTATAGTTATCATTAACTAATTGTAATGGTAAATTGCCATCATATTCGTCAACGGCGGTGATGGCATTTCTAATATTAGTTTCTGATAATTTTTGTTTCGTGCCAGTACTATAGGCATTAGTTCCTGAAATTACTGGTTTAATATTATCAATTACATTAACGGTGACATTAAATAGATTAGATTCATTACCACTAGTATCAGTGGCTTTATAAGTAATAACCCAAGCTCCTTTAGTTGATTTATTACTAGTATAATTATTAGAAACTAATACTGGAGTTAACCCTGTATCGTAGTTATCGGTTACCGTTAAGTTAGAAATAATGGTATCTAATGATAAGGTTTGATTGTAGACAACTTGATAGGTGTTAGTTCCGGTGATTGTTGGTTTAGTAACATCCGCCACAGTAACATTGACGTTAACTTGGGCGGTATTACCCGAACTATCACTTACTTTATATTTGATAATGTAAGTTCCTAAAGTATCATTGTTAGCGGTATAACCATCACTTACTAAAATGAAATGAGAAGAATCTAAGTAACCATCAACATTATCAAACGCACTTAATCCAGATCTAATGGTTGCTTCAGTTACTGGGTTATCGACATTAGTAATATAGTTGGTTTCACCATTAATTACTGGAGATAGGGTATCAGGGGATTGATATCTTAATTGTTTTCTAGCAATATGACTATTAGAAGTAGTTAAGATTGCCTCGGTTATCGCGTGTGCGAATCTTAACACCATAAAATTGCCACCATCAAAAAATGAAACTTTGATGGCATTATAACCTTTACCAGTAGCACCATCGATTGGTGGTGCTTTCCGCCATTCACCAGATTCGAAATGCTTATATTCAAGTTCTTGTGATTGATGTTCAGATGGTAAAATAATTAAATGATAATCACCATTTTCTGGAAAAGTTCCAATATAGTAATAATAGCCATCGGGATTTAATTCCCAGTCAGCAGCCGTAGTGGCACCAGTTTTAATGTTTAATGCGAAAACGAGTCCTAATAAAAAGACTAAAAAAGAAAAAATAAATTTAATTTTATATTTGTGCATAATTACACCTCCGTCTAATAATAGACGTGATGGTGTTTTTTTACTTTTTTCAATTTAATACCTATAACTTGACAAAGTATAAAATAAGGGTTATACTATAATTGGCACTCTAAGGTAGAGAGTGCTAATTATACGAAAAGGAGGTATAAATTATGCAAATGATGCAAGATTATTCAAAAGATCCAGATGTTTTAATGAAATTTGGAAGAATGATTACTGACGATGTAAAAAAAGGGAAAATCGATCCAGTAATAGGTAGAGATGATGAGATTAGAAGAATGATTAAAATTCTTTTAAGAAAAACGAAAAATAATCCAGTTTTAATTGGTGAACCAGGTGTTGGTAAGACGGCTATCGTTGAAGGATTAGCTCGTCGGATGGTTGATAAAGATGTACCTCTAGGTTTACAGGGGAAACAACTTTATGAATTAGACTTAGCCGCTCTAATAGCGGGAGCGAAGTTTAGAGGGGAATTTGAAGAAAGATTAAAAGCGGTCTTAAATAAAATAAAAGAATCTAATGGTGACATTATTTTATTTATTGATGAACTTCATATGATTGTTGGGGCTGGTGCAGCTGAGGGATCAATTGATGCTGGTAACATGTTAAAACCAATGTTAGCTAGAGGAGAACTTTATTGTATTGGGGCGACAACATTAAATGAATATCGGAAATATATTGAAAAAGATCAAGCGTTAGAACGTCGTTTTCAAAAGATTTTAGTTGATGAACCAACAGTTGAAGATACAATTAGTATTCTTCGTGGCCTAAAAGAAAGATTTGAAGCCCATCACGGAGTTCATATTTCTGATAATGCCTTAGTTAGTGCTAGTACGCTTAGCCATCGTTATATTACTGACCGTTTCTTACCAGATAAAGCGATTGACTTAGTCGATGAAGCTTGCGCGAGCATTAGAATGGAAATGGACTCAATGCCGGTTGAACTTGATACGGTTAATCGGAAAATCATGCAACTGGAAATTGAGAAAAGTGCCCTTTTAAAAGAAAAAGATAATTTATCGCGTCAACGACTAGAAAAGATTGAAGAAGAATTAAGTGAGGCTAAAGATCAACAAACTCAAATTATGAAAACTTGGGAGAGTGAAAAGAATCAAATTAATAAAGTCAAAGATTTAAGAATTAATTTAGAATCAAAACGTAATGATTTACAAAATGCTTTTAATAATCAAGATTATGAAACTGCAGCCAAACTACAATATTCAGTGATTCCTGAATTAGAAAAAGAAATTAAAAATCTTTTAGAAGCAACTAAAAATCACACTCTAATTAGTGAGACGGTGACTAGTGATCAAATTGCTGAAATTGTGTCAAAATGGACTCACATTCCAGTAACTAAATTAATGCAAGCTGATCGTGATAAACTCATTAACCTAAAATCAGAACTTCAAAAGCGAGTCATTGGTCAAGACCACGCCCTAGAATTAGTTAGTGAAGCGATTATAAGGCAACGTTCTGGTATCAAAAATGATAAGAAACCAATTGGTACTTTCTTATTCTTGGGACCTACCGGAGTTGGTAAAACCGAAGTTGCTCGGGCACTAGCTTATAACTTGTTTGATGATGATCGCCAAATCATTCGTATCGATATGTCTGAGTATATGGAAAGACATTCAGTTTCACGTTTAATTGGGGCTCCTCCAGGATATGTTGGTTATGATGAAGGTGGCCAATTAACGGAAAGTGTTAGAAGAAAACCTTATTCAATTGTCTTATTAGATGAAATTGAAAAAGCTCATCCAGATGTTTTTAATATTCTCTTACAAATTATGGATGATGGTAGATTAACTGATAATCAAGGACGAACTGTTGACTTTAAAAATACGATTATCATTATGACTTCTAATTTAGGTAGTGAATATCTACTTAATGGTGAATCAGAAAGTAAAGTCATTGATTTAGTAAAACGAACTTTCAAACCTGAATTTATTAATCGTTTAGATGAAATTATCGTCTTTAATCCGTTATCAAAAGAAGTTCAAATTAAAATTACTGAAAAACTATTAACTGATTTAACTAACAAGTTAAAATCACGAGATATTTTAGTTAGTTTTGATCATTCAGTAAGAGATCAAGTGATTAAAGATGCTTATTCCGAAGAATACGGAGCTAGACCATTAATTCGTTACATTGAAAAACATATTGAAACCTTAATTGCCAAATTAATCATTAAAGATGAGATTAAGCCAAATCATGAATATGTCATGATTTACGAAGGCGAATACAGATTAAAGGACTAACTTAGTCCTTTTCTGTTTTAATTATTTGATAATAATTAATAAATTATGTAAAATAGTCTAATAAGGGGGAAATAATAATGAAAGGTAAAATTGAATTAAAAGAAGGCTTAACCTTTGATGATGTTTTACTGATACCGCAAAAATCGCAAGTGACACCTGGGGAAGTATCACTTAAAACTAGATTAACGAAGAATATTACACTTAATATTCCAATTGTTTCAGCGGCAATGGATACAGTTACTGAATCGAAGATGGCAATTGCCATGGCTAGAGAAGGTGGAATTGGGTTCATCCATAAAAACATGTCAATTGAAAAACAAGTCAAAGAAATTGATATTGTTAAAAGAACTGAAGCAGGGATGATTATCAATCCAGTTACTTTAAGAGAATATAATACCACTAGAGAAGCGGAACAAATTTTAAAGACTTACCGGATTAGTGGTCTACCTGTAGTTAATGAGAGTAATACTTTAATTGGAATTATTACTAATCGCGATATTAAGTATTTAAAAACTGATGATACACCAGTAACTGAAATTATGACAAAAGATAATTTAATTACTGGAACCATGCAAACGACCTTAGAAGAAGCTAAGTCTATTTTATGGAAAAATCGGATTGAAAAATTACCAATCGTTGATAAAGATTATAAACTAATGGGGTTAATTACTTCAAAAGATATCGATAACATTTTAGAATATCCTGATGCGGCTAAAGATAATCATGGTAGACTTTTAGTTGGGGCCGCGATTGGCGTTAATGCCGAATCAATGTTACGAGTTGATGCGTTAGTTAAAGCTGAAGTTGATGTGGTAACCATCGATTCAGCCCACGCTCATTCGGCTAATGTGATTAATTTAGTTAAAAAAGTAAAAGAGAAATATCCAAAACTAGAATTAATTGTTGGTAATATTGTAACTCGTGAAGCCGCAGTTGATTTAATTGAAGCTGGGGCTGATGCATTAAAAGTCGGAATTGGACCTGGTTCAATTTGTACCACTAGAGTTATTGCGGGTGTGGGGATGCCACAAGTATCAGCAATTATGGATGTTTATGAATATGCTAAGACTAAAGATATACCAGTAATTGGTGATGGTGGCATTAGATTATCAGGAGATATCGTTAAAGCATTAGCATCTGGTGCTAGTACTGTTATGTTAGGTTCCCTTCTAGCTGGATGTAGTGAATCACCAGGAGAAGAAATTATATATCAAGGGCGTAAGTTTAAAGCTTATGTAGGAATGGGATCAATTCCAGCGATGAAACGCGGATCAGCTGATCGTTATTTCCAAGAAGATGATATTGATATTAAAAAATATGTTCCAGAAGGAATCGAAGGTAGAGTAGCATATAAAGGTTTAGTAAGAGACACTTTATATCAACTAATTGGTGGAGTTAAATCAGGAATGGGTTATTGTGGGACAAAAACCATCCGTGATTTACAAGAAAACCATAAGTTTGTCAAAGTGACAAATGCTGGTTTAATTGAAAACCACCCACATGATATTGAAATTACTACTGAAGCCCCAAACTACTCTAAAGGAGTTAAATAATGAAAGATCAAATTATTCTCGGCTTATCTGGTGGGGTTGATTCACTAGTAGCTGCTGTCTCATTAAAAATGGAATATAATGACGCACTTCACTGTGTGTTTATTGATACTGGATTAATGAGAAAAAATGAAGTAGAAGAAATTAAACATTTAGCCGCCGAACATCACTTAAATTTGACTGTAATCGATGCTAAAGAAAGATTTTTATCTAATTTAAAAGGGATAACTGATCCCGAAGAAAAAAGAAAGATTATTGGCCGTGAGTTTATCAACGTTTTTAAAGAAGCCGCTAAAGAAATCCCTAATTGTAAGTATTTAGCCCAAGGGACAATCAAAAGCGATATTGAAGAAAGTAAAAAAGGTGACGGCTTCGTTAAAAGCCATCATAATGTTGGTGGACTTCCACAAGAACTAGGATTTAAATTAATTGAACCATTAAGAGAACTAACTAAGGACGAAGTTAGAAAAATCGGGTTAAAATTAGGATTAAAAAAAGAGTTCGTTTATCGTCAACCTTTTCCAGGCCCAGGGCTTGCGGTAAGAATTTTAGGTGAAATAACTGAAGAAAAATTAAATATCGCTAAAGAAAGTGATTATATCTTACAAGAGTTTTTAAGAAAGAATAAAATCAAACCATTCCAATCGTTTACGGTTGTCTTAGATTCTAAGTCAACTGGAGTTAAAGATGGAAAGAGAAATTATGCTTATGTTGTAGCAGTAAGAATCATTGATTCAGTTGATGCTAGAACTGGTAAAGTAACTTATTTTAATAAGAAATTAACAGAACTTGCTAGTCAAATAGTTAAAGAAGTTCCAGGAGTATCACGAGTTGTTTATGATATTACTGGTAAACCTCCAGGAACTATTGAGTGGGAATAAAAAATATTAAAAAATTTAAACATTAAGTATATACACAAAACATTAAAGGAAGTGACATAATGAGATTTGAATACAACAAAGACTACATTTATTTATATCATGGAGATTTAAAGATTGGAGAAATTCTATTTCCAATTTTTAAAGATAATTTAAGAGTTATTAATCGGACATATATTGATCCTAAATATCGTTCTTCAGGATTAGCATCTAGATTAGTTGATGCAGCATATAAATATTTAAAAGAAAACGATAGTAAAATCGTAATTACTTGTCCATATGTGACTAAATGGTTTGAACGTCATGTTAGTAAGCAAGATATTATTGATCAAATCGAACAAGACGATCTATATCCATTTTGTGAAGCACCGATATTATGATTCTAATTATTGGAGCGATGAATAGTGAGTTAGAAGTTTTGCTAGATAACTTACAAAATAAAACTAAATTAAATACAAAAACCTTGTCGTATCAAGGTTTTTTAGATGGTCATGATTTAATTGTTAGTATTACCGGAGTTGGTAAAGTTAATGCGGCCACCGCCCTTACCGAATTACTAACAAGATATAATTTTAGAAAAGTGATTAATATTGGATTTGCTGGTGGGACCTTAGATTATAAAATCGGTGAATTTGTCTTTGTTAACCAATTTACCCAATATGACTTTGATGTTACTCATTTTGGATATGAATTAGGACAAATCCCTAAATATGAACCAAAAAGAGTTAACCCAAATGATAATTTATTAGATTTAAATGAAGGTAGTTTATATACTCAAGATCGATTCCAAGTGGAAAAATTACCAATTGATAAGCCATATTTATCAGATATGGAAGGGGCAGCTTTGTATATGGTTGCTAATAAGTTTAACGCTAATTTGGTTAGTATTAAATACATATCAGATCACGTTGGATCAAGTGACCAAGATGATCAATATTTAAAATCAGAATCTATTGACGGCAAACAAGCAATTTTTGATTTAATTCGTAAATATTTAGAAAGGGTTTGAGAATATGAAGGGTTTAATGATTATTGGAAATGGGATTGAAGATGGTGAAGCGTTACTGACAAGAGATTTATTAATTCGCGCGGGATTAAAATTAGATTTAGTTAGTATTTATAAATCTAATCGAAAAATTAAAACGGCACATGGACTTAATATTCAAGCTGATTTTGCGGTTAATGAAGTGGAATTATTTGAATATGATTTTTTAGTAATTCCAGGTGGAGGTTGGGTCTTTGATTTACTAGAAAAACCTGAAACTCAAATCGTATCTAAATTAGCTTTAACCTATTATAATCATGATAAATTAGTGGCAGCAATTTGTGCGGCACCAAAGTTTTTAGGTCATGAACATCTTTTAAAAAATAAAAACTATACTTGTTTTCCTAGTTGTGAAAAGGGTATTGACGGAAAATATCATGCTGATAAAAAAGTAGTCGTTGAAGAAAACATTATTACCGCTAAAGCCTTAGGGGCAACATTTGAATTTTCTTATGAAATTATTAGATATTTATTAGGTAGAGAAAAGGCTGAAGAAGTCATGAAAAATACCTACTATCGATAGTAAAAAACATGTAATAAATTATTGATTAAATAATTTGACTTTGTATTCCTTTTTTCGTATACTATTATAGGCGCTTGTTTCTGGCCCGTTGGAGAAACGGTTAACTCACATGCCTTTCACGCATGCATTCACGGGTTCGAATCCCGTACGGGTCACCATTATTTAATCATTCCAAGCGCCTATGTACTCATAGCTCAATTGGATAGAGCGCTTGACTACGGATCAAGAGGTTGAGGGTTCAAGTCCTTCTGAGTACGCCATCGTGTCGGGAAGTGGCTTAGTTTGGTAGAGCACCTGGTTTGGGACCAGGGGGTCGCAGGTTCAAATCCTGTCTTCCCGACCATTTATATTAGCGGGCGTAGTTTAGTGGTAAAACTTCAGCCTTCCAAGCTGACTATGTGAGTTCGATTCTCATCGCCCGCTCCATTATAATTGCCGTCATGACATGGTTCATGTTTAATTATAGAGTAGACCTTATGGTCTTTTTTTGTGCTTAAATTTCAAAAAAAGTTTTCCGATTTAGATCGCAAAACTTTTTGCTCATTTAATATTTAACTTGTCGAAATTTCCGGCAAGTTTATGAATACATATAATAAAAACAAGCCGATTAGCTTGCTTTTTGTATTTATAATCATTTTTTGGTGTGATAATTGTATTTATAAGTAGATAAATCCAAATTTTTAATAGTTTTATATTTTTTTGATTTATCCTCATTAAGTGGCAAATTTTTGGTTATTCCAAATATAGCGTCATTTAAAATTAGTTCCAAATGTTGATACTCACTATATTCACCGATAGATGCTAATACCAAGGCATTTCTAAAATATTTAGAATGTTTTTCTAATAGATCAAAGTTTATATTTAAATTAAAATTTTTTAGGTATAAATATAAAAATACAACAACAGCTCTAGTGTTTCCCTCTCTAAATGGGTGTATTTGCCACATTTTAGAAATTAATCTTGAAATCTTTTTAATAAATAAACTATCTTTTTTTAGAATAGTCATTTTATTATTAAGTTTACTAAGTTCATTTAATATTAATTTTTTATCGTAATAATTTACACTTAAACCATTTAAAACCGCTTCTTGTTTTGCAACGTTAATAGTGCGAATATTTCCTGCCCATTCATAAACCTCACTAAAGAGTAATTTATGAATATTTAATATATCAGTAGCATTAATAACATTAAGCGGATGTTGCCTTAAGTTCTCAAAAGCTAATTTAAACATTAGGGCTTCGTATTGATCCAATCTGTCTTGGTTTTTAATATTTAATTTATTTATTAATACATTCGTATCGGGATAAACATAAGGATCAGCCATTTTTAAATTCCTCTTTTATAGCATATAAAGCGACGTCATAACTAATGTCGCCCTTAGCAAACAAATATATAATTTTATCATATTTTGGATCGGTTTCTACCCCACCTAAAGAATTGATTATTTTACCCATTTTTAATGCCTTTTCAATTTCATCTTCATTAGGCAATTTAATATCAAAAGGAATGCCTCTTTCTTTGATTATTTGAGCCAAATAAAGATCTATGGCAGAAGAAAGAGAAAGTCCTAGTTCGTTTAAAATGGATTCTGATTTTGCTTTAATACCACTATTTACTCTTACGTTAATATTAGTATCTTTAATCATAAATATCACCGATTATATTATACTATAATGTAATAACATTGTCAATACAGTTGAAAACCTATTTTGCTGATTTATAATAAAATTAAGTTAATTTTGCGGAGTAATATTCATCGCCCGCTCCATTAAATATGCAGTTATGAAATGGTTCATATTTAATTATAGAGTAGACCATATGGTCTTTTTTTATTTTTTGTTGAAAATAATCAATTCTTTTTATTGTTAAAAACGAATAATAATGATATTATTATTAGAAACAGGGAGATGATTTTATGGGGGATTTTATTATAAATTTTTTTACGGCAGCGCCGTGGTATATAGTATTAATAGTTTTTGTAGCTAAAGTTATTGAAGTAACTTTAACGACAATTAGAATTATTATTGTCAATCGCGGTTTTAAATTACCAGGAGCGGTTGTATCATTTGTTGAAGTATTAATTTGGGTTTTTGTTGCCAGCCGTGTGGTAAGTAATATTTCGGAAGCTCCGCTTTTAGGAATTACTTATGCATTTGGTTATGGCGTTGGTGTTTATGTCGGTTCTATTGTTGAAAAGAAATTAGCGTTTGGGAAAGTGTTACTACACGTTATTATTCCGTTAGAATCTGAAGAAGTTGTTTCTAGCTATATTAGAAATCAAGAAATTGGACTTACGACAATTGATGCTAAAGGGTATAATTCAGATAAATTAGTTTTAATGATGTATGCTAACCGTAAGAATATTGAAATATTTAAAAACGGAATATTGGAATTAGAGCCGCACGCTCTAATCGGAGAAAGTGATGTAGTCACGATTGACGGAGGAACTGTTCCTAAGAAGAGTAAATTCGTCAAATAAGAGGTAATATAATGAGAAAGAAAATATTATCGGTTTTAATGTTTATATTTTTGATTTTAGGAGCAACTAAAGTTGAAGTTTTAGCAGTTTCTGAAACTCAAATTAGACAATTAACATCAAGTGAACAATATGAATTGTTAATCTCAAATATAGATAATACTCACGAGTATTACTATAAAGCTAACAATTTAAATACGAAACAAAAAGAGTTATACCGAACATTAGTTAATCACTATAAAGCGGGAATTGATAACTATAAAAAGGCTCCAGAATGGCAAAATAAAATTTCTACTGAATTATCTGATAAAGAAATGGAATTAGCGATTGTCTCCTTTTTATATGATTATAAAGTGTTTTTCTGGTTAACTGGTGATCTTAATTATGATATTGTTAAAATTCCGGTTGAAGACTCAGTTACTTATACTTTCCATTTTGCGATGCTGCAAATGTATCAAAATGAAACAACCTTTAAAAAAGACTTACAAGAAATAGTTATTAACCAAGAAAAGATTAAAGATTTAGTTGATGCGCAAAAAAATACTTATTCAAAAATTAAAGTAATTCATGATTGGTTACTTGAAAATAATGAATATAATAAATCTGGTGATGAATCACATACTCCAGTTGGAGCTTTAGTTTCAGACTATGATCCAGTTTGTGAAGCTTATGCTGAAGCATTTTTAATGTTAGCTAACTATGTTAATATTAAAACTGTATATGGCACTGGTAGAGCGACTAATATTAATGGTACTGAAGATCACGCCTGGAATTATGTTTGGGTATACGATAGATATTATTTTTTAGATGTGACTTGGGATAAACCAATTAATTCATCAACGATTAATTATGAGTATTTTCTAACAACTATTCCAAGTTCACATGAAAAAGATATTAAAGAAATCTTACCGCAACCATTTACGACTAGTAAATATTTAGATTCAGCCATGGCAGAGTTTAATGTTACTAGTGAGTATTACTATGAAAGAACGGGATCACCAATTAAAGGTTATGAAGGAGATATTGATGTTGTTGGCGCTCCACTTCAAGAAGTTAAAATTGAGTACCACCGAAAAGATGGTACAAAATTAAATAATATTCCAAAAGAAATAGGGGTTTATTATTTTGTCGTTACTCCGAAAGCACCAACGACACTTAATGGTGATTTAGTCGTTTATTTTGAAATTGTACCAAAGATGAATGTTGTTAGATTCTATGATCAACTAACTAACGAATTAATTAAAGAGGTACGAGTTTATGATGGTGGCGATGCTCAGTTACCACAATCAACAGTTAATGGTTATAAATACGTTCCTAGTTCTGATGGATATTTAAATGTAACTAGTAATGTTGATATATTCTTAAGACTTGAAAAAATTACTTTAACTTTTATCAATCAAAAGGGTAAAGAAGTAGAAGTTAACTTGTTTGAAAATACTACTGAAGAAATATTAGCTTACAATTTTGATTTTATTAATAGTGATCCTAAAAAAATATTTATTGGCTGGACTAATAATGATGATTTACTTACTAGCGAAACAGTATTAACAATTGATACGGAACTTCATCCGTTAATTGAAGATATTAAATTTAATATTAAGGGGGCTAGTAAAAGATCAGATGGCTATTACCGTGTTCCAAAAGAATCATATAATAAAGAAGATATTATTTTAACTAGCGAACACCAAAAAATATTAGAAAAAACTGTTACTGAGGTTGATGGAAATGGTAATTATACGATTAAATTAAAAGTGGGATCACTTTATTCAACCCAAGAACGGATTGTTGAAATCCCAATGAAACAATCATCAATGTTACCATTTGATTTAGAATTAAATCAAGTAATTTTCTATGGTGTTGTCGCATTAGTCGTAATTATCTTCATTTCTGTAGTTGGTTCAGTTATTAAGAGTAGAAGACAAGATTAAGACTTGTTAAAAGGGATAATAAAGGGTATAATAAAATTAGATAGATAAATAATTAAGGAGGAAGATATCATGTGTTTTTTCAGAAAAAGAAAACAAGCTAAATTAGCTAAAGAAGCAGAAGCTAAAAAAGCAGCTGAGGCTAAGGTTGAACCACAACCAGAAGTAAAAAAAGTTGAGCCGAAACCAGCTCCAGAAAAGGTAGAAGCGAAACCAGAACCAAAGAAGGTTGAACCAAAACCAGCACCAAAGAAGGTTGAACCAAAAAAAGTTGAACCTAAACCAGCTCCAAAGAAAGTTGAAGCACCAAAAGAGGAACCAAAAGAAAGTGCGAAAGCACCAAAATATCACGTTTCTCAAAATAAAGATGAAAAATCAGAGTTCTTCAACCAATGGCGTGTTAGAAAATCAGGATCTAGCAAAACAATTAAATATTTTAGAACTCAAAAAGAAGCCATTGATTACGCTAAAGGATTAGCTAAAAATGCTGAAACTGATATTGTCATCCATAAAACAGACGGAAAGATTAGAAAACAAAAATATTAATTACTAAATGAAGGAAAAACTAAAGATATATTTAGATCTCTTCTGGACTTTTTTAAAGATAGGACTTTTTACCTTCGGTGGTGGCTACGTGATGCTTGGCATCATCGAAAAAGAAGTTACTGAAAAGAGGCAGTGGATAACTAAAGATGATATGTTAAATTTATTAGCAATCGCTGAATCAACACCAGGACCATTCGCGATTAACGCAGCGACTTTTATTGGATATAAAAGAGCCAAAACCTTCGGCTCTTTTTTAGCCACGCTCGGCGCGGTGTTACCATCATTTATTATCATCGTTTTAATATCTTTATTTTTAAATCAATTTGAATCAAATAAATATATTCAAGGTTTTTTAAGAGGAATCCAAGCTGGAGTTGGCGTTTTAATCTTTAAGGCGGCTTATAGATTATCTAAACCAATTGAAAAAAATTATTTTAATATCGCTATTTTCTTTATCGCCTTAATTGTCGCCTTTTTAACTAACTTTAGTTTAATTTATTTAATGTTAATTTTAATGGCCTTTGGCATCGCCTTATATTATTTAGGAAAGGCGGTGGACTTATGACAACCCTACTTGGATTACTTAAGTTATTTTGGACTTTCTTTAAAATAAGTTTATTTACTTTTGGTGGTGGGTATTCAATGATTCCACTCATTAACCAAGAGATGATCGCTAATGGCTATTTGACCGAACAACAAGTCTTCCAGTTTATTGGAATTGCCGAATCAACTCCGGGACCATTTGCAGTCAATATTGCAACATTCGCGGGATTCGAAAATTACGGTTTTTTAGGGGCATTATTTTCAACTGCAGGAGTCGTGATGCCATCATTTTTAATTATCTTATTTATCGCCGCAATCAGCGATAAATTTATTAAACACCCAATCGTACAAAAAGTATTAGATGTCTTAAAACCAGCGATTATTGGGTTTATTTTGGCGGCCGCCCTAAACGTTTCAATTAAATCAATTATTGGAGATCTGCAAAACTTTAGTTTTTCATGGCAAGCTCTTGTTATATTTTTTAGTATTTCAATATTAAGTTATATTTTCAAAGAGAAATTCTCACCGATAATCTTAATCCTAACATCAGGAGTAATGGGATTAATCCTATATCTTTTATAGCAAATTACCCATAAGGATTGCAAAATACGCTAAAATTAGATATAATTAAATAGCGTAATTAGGCCCCGTAGCCAAGTGGTAAGGCATGGCTCTGCAAAAGCTTGACCACCGGTTCAAATCCGGTCGGGGCCTCCAAACTTATCTTTGATTAGTAAGTGAAAAAATTAAACTAATGGCTTAATAAAGCCGTTTTATTTTAGATAAAAGTCTGTCCAAGGAAGAGAAATGCTTTCTAGACAGACTTTTTTCGTTTATAGATATAATTTACTTTTCTTTCGTGGTAGGGAGTCGAACTCTCAATATTTTTCTTACACGGTAGGGAGTCGAACTCTCAATTATAAAAAAATAGTGTAATTTAAATCTTTATAAGAACTACCTATTTTTAGATTTATATCAGAAGAATAAAGTAATAGGTTTAAATTGTCGATAGGATTAAGCGATAGTTTAATTACAAGATTAGTCTGATCTAATATGGTAACTTTATATACGAGTTTCCGAAAATCTTCAACATCGTTCATTTCCTTGAAATTGATAATTCTTTTATAATAATTTAATAATCCTTTCCTACTTTTTATTAAAGAAGCTTTGTTAGATAGAATCGTTGTCCTTTCGGATTCTTTTTTGTCAAATAAAGCATCACATTTATTGATGTTAGATTCAATAAAATTATTGAATTTATCATATAGACTATTACTTTGTTTTGAGAGATTTGATAGTGCATCGTTTAATACAGCAAATAGATTTTTAACAGTAATCATAACTCGATTGTTATGTTCCTTGTTATAGCAGAATAAGGTAGGGATTACATATTTACCTTTTGGGCGTTCTACAATATATCTTAAAAACCTTTCATTTTGGTCGGAATAAACAAATTGATAATATGGAGTAACCCTTTCATTTAAAGGAACATAGTCATCCTTTTTATTTCTTGTTCTAGAATTTCTTAATTCAAGTGCTTTTTCAAATATATAAGGAGATACTATTGCAGGATGATGATCCCTAATCATATTATTTAATAAGCTGAATCTATCGGAGCGTATTTCAGAACCTTTATAAATAAATGTTTTACCCAAAGACATATGACCTGCATATTTCTCATTTAGCAACATACTTTCGATTGTTCCTGGATGCCACCTATCTTTACCAGTGGCTGTTTTAACACCCATATCAAATAATTTATCGATTATGTTTTTATAGGTTTTACCATTAATATACATGTCAAAAATCATTCGGACAATCTTTGCTTTATCTTCAACAATAGTCCAAGTTTCGCCTTCAATTTTATAACCGAATAGATTGGTTGTAAAGTTACCACCTTTTCTCATTTTCCTTTTTACTGACCATTTAACATTTTCTGATATGTTCCTTGATTCCTCTTCGGCGTGAACTGCAAGGACACTTAATATAAATTCAATAGAAGAATCCAAAGTGGAAATATTTTCCTTTAAGAAAATGACTTCCACATTATGACTCTTTAAAGTTCTAACAGTTTTAATTGTGTCGACTATATTTCTTGCAAATCTAGTAATAGATTTAGTGATAATTATGTCAATTTCACCTAAAGTAGCAAGGTCAATCATTGCATTAAATTCAGTTCTACCTTTAGTATCAGTTCCACTTTTCTTATCTTTAAAGACACCAACATATTCATATAAGGGATTACTTTTGATTTCTTTTTCTAGTTCTTCAATTTGTAAATTAAACGAACTATCTTGGTGTTCATCTTTAGTAGAAACCCTTGCATAACCAGCAACCCTTTTAATCTGTTGTGGGTTAGATATAGCTCGTATTACAGTTACATTATTCATAAACCTTTACCTCATAATAAATACCTTTGTCACCAGATTTAGAAACATACATTTTACTTAAAATCGATTCAGCTTCTAATATTTCATTTATAGAATGTGCCAATTCATTTGAAGGTTTATTTGGAGAGATAACAAAAGTAATTTTTTTATCATCTGCAAGAATAATAGAATAAATATCTTTAAAATTAATATTCTCTTCGTTCAAATATTCCTTTTTAACAAGAGATTTAATATAATCTAGTCTAATAGAAGTAGACAAACCAGTTGCTAAATCTTGGCCGACTGATTCGATTAATTCATTGTTTCGTTGATATTCTTTGTATATTTTTTGGTCTTCAGGATTTTCATGATGTAAATTTAATAGTTTTAGATTTTCTTTCTTCAGTTCTTTTAGTTCAGAACGGAGATTGTTTAAAGCAACATTATTATCAAACACTTCAAATAAATTATTAAGGACTGATTCATTGGCATATAAAGAATTGATAGAATCAGTTGTTGCTTCAATTACTAAATCATAATCAGGGGAATGACTGATGCAATTAACTTTGTTATCGTATGAGTGATTACAATTAAGAACAACTCGCATATTCTTTCCACGATTGACTTGTTGTCTTTTTAAAGTTCTATCACATTTAGGGCAATAGAGAATACCAGTTAATGGATACTTTGTTGTTTTGTTAGTATTTCTCTTTGTTCTAGTTTTATCATTTAATATAACTTGAACTGCATGGAAAGATTCTCTACTAATTATAGGATCATGATTATTTTTTACATAATATTTATCTGCAATATTATCATTTTTAACTGCTTTCCCAGTTAGATAATCAAGAGTAACTGTTTTTCTTAAAACAGCATCACCACAATATTTTTCATTAGTTAATATGTACCTAATGTTCCCATATCTCCAAATGCTTCCAGTATGGGTTTTGATACCACTAGAATTAAGAGTTTTAACAATGTCAGATATTTTATATCTTTTTAATGCTAAAGTAAAAATTTGCTTAACAACTTTAGCTTCTTCAGGATTAATTACATACTTACCATCTTCAACATTGTAACCAAATATTCTACGAGCATCAACGATTCCCTTTTTGAACTTTTTATCATAAGACCACTTAACATTCGTTGATATTGACCTCGATTCTTCCTGAGCAATAGAAGAAAGGATCGTTAACATGAAATCAATTTTAGAATCTAAAGATGATATATTTTCTTTTTCAAAAAATATTTCAACACCAATTTCACGAAGTTCACGAATATATGTAATTACATCTAATGTGTTTCTACCAAAACGAGATATTGATTTTGTAAGAATTAAATCAATTTCACCATTTCTAGCTGCCTCAATCATTTTCATAAACTCA
>Ga0209510_1002782_pt1 | contig 17341 bp, 14 predicted proteins | sample BiotimSIPDNA_FD_185749 | JGI IMG/M metagenome (GOLD analysis project Ga0209510, IMG submission 185749) | Anaerobic biogas reactor microbial communites from Washington, USA - Biogas_R1 time_0 SIP DNA (SPAdes) (version 2) | ecosystem: Engineered > Bioreactor > Anaerobic > Unclassified | place... | reverse complement strand
TATTAATTATGGTTATTTCTTATAGAACTGAGGGAGATACTCCTTGTTCTTTTCCATCATCTCATCAACCATTTCTTTAATCTGATCAAGTGATAAAACAGCAGCTGTGAGAGGATCGAATGCAACAGCATGAAATACTTTCTTTGCATCTCCCTCTAATGCTGCATCAACTGCCATAACTTCGCAACGTGCTGTTGTGTTAATCAATGTTGCCAAATGGTCAGGAAGCTTGCCTATATGTATAGGCTCAAGGGAGTCTTTTGAAGCTAATACCGGTACTTCAACACAGCAGTCGTATGGAAGATTTTCAATGTTTCCATAGTTTATGACATTTCCATTAAATTTGAACATGATGTTGTCTCCAAATACTGCATTGAATATGTATGTAGCATATTCGTGTCCGCGAACAAGATCAACTTCATCCTTATCCAGCCATTCTCTTATACTGTCTCTCCAGTTATCCTTGCGTTTCATATATTCATCAAGAATATATCCATGATGACCAGGGTTCCAGTTTGTGCCGTCCATACAGTATTTTTTCAATGTTTCTGGATTTTTCCTATACCAGGCAACATATTCACTGTTGTGTCCTGAAGATTCTGTAACATAATAGTCAAGGTGCTCATACATGTTGTTTCTAACCAGCTCTTTTTTGTAGATCTCAGGATCTTTCAGTGCTTCCTTTATTAAAGGATATGCATCTTTTCCATTCCATTTGTATTCAAGATAGAAGGCCTGATGATTTACCCCTGCACATTTGTAAGTTATTTCATCTGCCGGTGCTTTAATCCAGTCTGCCAACATAGATGCTGTTCCCTGTACACTGTGACAAAGACCAGTTATTTTAAGATGTGGGTACTTAAGCTGCATTGCTCTGCAAAGCATGGCCATTGGATTGGTATAGTTTAGAAATACTGCATTAGGGCAGTATCTGTCTATATCCTTACAGATATCGAGCATTACAGGAATTGTTCTTAATGCTCTGAATATGCCTGATGGGCCTCTGGTATCTCCGACATTTATATCGACACCATATTTTTTTGGAATGAGGATGTCATACTGCCATACATCAACATCTCCTGCTAAAATGGTACATAAAACTCCATCAGCATCTTTGAGCGCTTCAATGCGGTCGGTTGTTGCAGTTACCTTTGCAGGATAATTACCAGCTTTAATAATTTTCTTTACGGCCTGATGAATGTAGTCAAGTCTTTCAGTATCAATATCCATCAGTACAATGTGGGCATCTTTGAAAGCAGGGAAGGTAAGAAGGTCTTTTACAAGATTACGTGTAAAACCAAAACTGCCTCCTCCTATAAATGCAAATTTTTTCATGGTTCATCTCCTCGTAGTGATATAGTTACACAGATATTGTAACACTTTACATGCAGTATGGAATAAAAATTACTTTTCTTTTTTATATAAAGGTGTATAATGAATTGAAAACTTTTGAAGGAGTAATATGATAAGGGAAGATTTAAGGAATATAGCCATAATAGCACATGTAGATCATGGAAAAACAACTTTGGTTGATGCAATGTTGAAACAGTCTGGAGTATTTAGAAAAAATCAGGTTGTTGCTGAAAGAGTAATGGACTCTAATGATCTTGAGAGAGAAAAGGGTATTACGATTCTTGCAAAAAATGCATCTGTCAGATATAAGAATACAAAGATAAATATTATTGATACACCTGGACATGCAGACTTTTCTGGTGAAGTAGAAAGAGTCTTGAAAATGGTTGACGGGGTTCTGCTTTTGGTAGATGCGTTTGAAGGCCCTATGCCTCAGACGAGATTTGTATTATCTAAAGCGCTGGAACTTAATCATAAAGTTGTAATAGTTGTGAACAAAGTGGACAGAGAAGGTGCCGATATCGAAAAAACAGAAAATGATGTTCTTGAACTGTTAATGGAACTTCAAGCAAATGATATGCAGCTAGACAGCCCATATGTTTTCTGTTCAGCAAAAGAAGGAGTTGCTTCATTAGCAGCAACGGAAAAAGGCGTTGACCTCGTTCCTCTTTTTGACACGATAATCAGTCATATAGACCCACCTGAAGGAGAAGAAGATAAACCGCTTCAGGTACTCATATCATCTATTGATTACAATGATTATGTAGGCAGAATAGCTATTGGAAGAGTAGAAAGAGGAACAATAAAAGCTAATAGCGAAGTAGCTGTAGTTAATTACCACAGACCGAAAGAACAGTATAAAGCCAAAGTTACAAATATGTATGGATTTGAAGGTGTAAAAAGAGAACCGATAGAGAAGGCAAGAGTTGGAGATATAATATCATTTTCAGGAATACCGGACATATCCATTGGTGATACTATATGTGATATTGAGAATATTGAAGCGATTGAGTTCGCAAAAATATCAATGCCAACTATCGAAATGACTTTTTCAGTTAATGACAGCCCTTTTGCAGGAAGAGAAGGAAAATTCGTAACATCAAGACATCTGAGAGAACGCTTATTCAGAGAAACCATGAAAGATGTTTCACTTAAAGTCAAAGAAACAGAAACAGCAGAATCTTTCATCGTTATGGGAAGAGGCGAGATGCATCTTTCAATTCTTGTTGAGACTATGAAAAGAGAAGGATATGAGTTTCAACTCAGTACCCCAAGAGTGTTATACACCGAAGTAGATGGAGTAACACAAGAGCCTATGGAACATGTATATATTGATGTTCCTTCAGACAGTGTAGGTTCAGTATGTGAAAAAATGGGCAGAAGAAAAGGTGAGATGTTATGCATGAATCTCACAGGCAACAGAATGAAGATGGAGTTTATTATACCTGCAAGAGGATTGTTCGGTTATAGGAATGAATTTTTAACAGATACTGCCGGAGAAGGCATAATGAATACATTATATGAAGGATATGCTCCGTATAAGGGAGAGATAGAATATCGCAGTTCCGGTTCTCTGATTGCTTATGAAACAGGTACAGCTGTTACCTATGGATTATATAACGCACAGGAGAGAGGAATACTTTATATAAACTCTGGAGAAGAAGTGTATACAGGAATGGTAGTCGGAGAAACACCAAAAGATGAAGATATAACTGTTAATGTGTGTAAGAAGAAACATGTAACAAATATGAGAGCATCAGGAAGTGATGAAGCGCTTAGATTGTCTCCACCAAAGAAAATGAGTCTTGAACAAGCTATGGAATATATTAAAGAAGATGAACTTCTTGAAATAACCCCTATAAATATGAGGATAAGAAAAAAGATATTAGATCCTGTTTTAAGAATGAGATCAAGGATAAAGTAAAAACGGAAGATTACTATTGCCTTCCAATATGATAATAGTCATATTCCTTACCTAGTATGGTATGAGATATCTTCAATGACTCTATTAAATCATTATATATCTTTTCATTAATTATAGAACTTGAACCAAATTCATACTCATTAATTGCATCATGAACAGGTAATACATAAAATCTGGACCCTCCCCATTCCGGAGTAAGCATATACAGTGGTACATAATCATATCCGGTAACAGTGGTTACATTAGTAGTTAAATCCTTTTCGATATATAAATTAAGTATTGCGGATGTCAAGGTGTAATGAGTCCTAGTTATATTTGACATGAAATTTCCTAAAGAGTAGCAGACAAAGACTTCTTTATCTTGATTGTCTGTAGTTTGTATAGTTTCAAAGCCCATTGGTTGTAAAACATGTGAATGATTGCCAATTATAATATCAGCTCCATTTTCAAAAAATAGCTGAGCTGCTTCTCTCTGACTGGCATTTTCAGAAGTTACATATTCAGAGCCCCAGTGCAAAAGAGCGATTATAAGATCAGTATCAAGGGATCTTGCATATTCCATATCTTTTTCTATTTGTGTTTTATTTAAAACAGAGTAAGGACCTAAGTAATCTTCATAAAGAAGATTAACACTGAACTCTTTACCTGCTGGTATTCGTATAACATTAGTCCCATATGAATAGTTAACAAAAGCCATACTAATTCCATTAACTTCTTTAACAAGTACGCCATTATTTTCGTCACGCTGTTGTTGTGTTGCATATGTGCCTAAATGCTCCAGACCGGCATTTTCAACATTCTCGATTGTGGAAACCAGCCCGTTAAACCCTTTGTCAAGGCAGTGGTTATTTGAAAGGCTTACAATATCAACACCAATATCCTTAAGATTCTTGGCTAAAGCAGGAGGAGTATTAAAAACGGGATAACCTGTATACTCTCCTTCAGACATAGATGTTTCAAGATTCGCTATTAAAAGATCAGTAGTTTTTGTGTAGTTTTTAACACGACTTAATGAATTCGAATAGTCGTATTCTCCGGTTTCAGCATTATATGCATCCAGAATCTGGGTATAGTGACTCATTACATCACCAATTGCTGAAAGCTTCAAAGTTGTTTTTGTTGGTGGTTCTGGTGTTTCAACAGAAGGTTCTGCAGAAGGAGTAGGGTTTTGTGACGGTGGTTGTTCAGTTGCAGAATCCGAAGGTGTAACTGTAGATATTTGTGATGGTGATGAAACAGATGGTGTATTTAGCGGAGTGCAGGAACTAAGTATCAGTATGATAACTATTAGTGATATTAGTATATTAATTTTTTTATTCATATATTCCCCTCGTCATTTGTGTTTTATGGTTCTGTAGAAGGTTCAGGAACCTTATTAGAAGTATACCCGTTCAAAACATAACTGTAAAGCCTGCATATTATAGCAGCAGCTTCAGATCTATACAGTTCTGAATTGGGTCTAATTGAATTATCAGGATATCCGGACAGGACTTTCATTTCAGAGAAATAGGAAATTGAGTCATATGCCCAATATGGTATGGTATCTTTATCAATATAGTCAATATCTGACGATTGGCCTATACCGAACGCTCTTCCCATAATTGCTGCAGCTTCTGCTCTTGATATAGGATCTTTTGGTCTTAAATATATTTTACCTTCACTATCAACAGAACCTGTGAGGTATCCATATATATATGCTGTTTTTATGTATGGAAGGCTCCACTGAGCAATATCTTCATAATCTGCAAATATCTCAATGTCTAAGTCTAAATTCTTTGTCGGTATCCCCATTGTTTCAATAATTACCTTAATAAACTCCTGGCGAGTCATATGCACATATGGTATGTATATATAATCTGTTCCATTGTAGACTCCATTAATAATTCCTAATCTTGAAACTATATGGATGTATGGAGCAGCCCAGTAATCCTGTGATATGTCATCATAATTAAATACATATATCTTGTTAGTAGTTCTTTCCTGTGCCTGAACATTTCCTAGTATTGATATATGATCTTCATTTGTTTTAACTATAATCATGTCTCTTCCACATGAAATAGTTTTAATATTAGTTAATGTGGGTATTATCTGAGACAATGGTGTTGCCAAACCTGTATATACAAGTGTTCCATCAGAACGCAATCCTATTGCATAATTATATCCTGCAAAAATTTCAATTATCTCGGTCCAGTCTGATGTTTGAGTTTGTTTAAAGGAATTATTCCCAGTTGAAACTACAGTACCATTGCTTTTTAATCCAAGCGTGAAACCGTTTCCCGCAGCAACAGAAACAATATCTGTCCAGCCTGATGTGTTACATTCTCCGAAATAATTCGTTCCTACACATCTAACAGTACCATTTGATCTAAGCAACACGGTATGCATAGACCCGCATTCAACTTTGGATACACCTGCTATGATACTTGTGTTGCACTGTCCTGCACTGTTGCTTCCGGTGGATAATACAGATCCTGTTGATGTGATAGCCGCGGTGTGAAAGGAACCAGAAGAAATTTGTTTTATTGAAGACCAATGGTCGACATTGAGAGCATAAGAATCTGAAAAACCTGTATACAGCAGTTTCCCATCATTATTAAGTCCTAAAGAGAATGAATCACCAGTTGCAACAGATACAACATTTTCCCATTCATCTACGTCTGTTTTACCAAAAGATGAATCTCCAGCAGTAGAAACAGTACCATTTTCATTAATCCAAAGACCATATGATAAACCACATGAAATAGAATTTTTATAATCAATATACTCAAAAGAAAAAGGAGTCTCTCTTTCTTCTACTTGTATCTCAGAATGAAAGGAAAGAGAATTTAAGTCAGTGTTTAATGCTGATAACAGATTCAATTTCCCATATCCATAGTAATTATTTCGTCCTGCATCTGTAAGGGAATCAGCACTATAGCATAGTATAGTTTCAATTTCGAGCGGTGTAAGATCTTTGTTTATTGCTTTCAGGATAGCTACTGCACCAGCTACTATGGCACAGGAAAAGGAAGAACCGCTTGCAAAGGTATATGTGCCATTAATACCTAAAGTAAAGATATCCTCACCCTGAGCACATATATCAATTCTGTCATTGTATGAAGAGAAAGGCGAGGAAAGGAAATATTCATTGTTGTATAAAGAGAGCGCAGATACTGAAATCACACCATAATTTGATGAAGGATATGAATAGTATTCATTTCCTTTATTTCCTGCTGAGGAAACGATAGGTATATTTTTTTCATAAGCAGCCAAACAGGCAATCTGTAAATCTTCATCATAATGTGGGATATCTATACTTATATTTATAACATCAACATTCATGCTTATGGCATAATATATTGCGTCAATAATATGCTGTAAGCGTAAAGCACCAGTTATATCGCTATAAACCTTCAAAGGTAATATTTTAACATCCAGATTACCGCATACCCCATAATAGTTTGTATACTCAGTAGGCACTCCTGCAATTATTCCTGCAATCGCAGTACCATGACCTTCTTTATCTTCAAAATCCGTGATAGCAGAGGATTCAACAAAGTTGTATCCATTTTCTGTATCAATTCGATCTTTTAAATGCTCGTTATCTGTTTCAATACCAGTATCTATAACAGCAACTGTTACAGGCTTGGTCTCCATATCAGATAAAACTTTCCAACCTGCAGGAATAGCAGATGAATACAGCCAGTAAAATCGGGTATCAAAACTTTCATCAAGGGCATTTGCTGGTAAAGTTTGAATAAATATAACCAATATAAGCAGCCACAGTATGGTGCGTCTAAAGTTTTTTCTCATAGTAATATAATATAACAATATTCATAATAAGTCAGTACTTTTTGTGATGCTATTGAAGGATGCGACTTTTTCCGGTCATAGTATCCAGAATGTAGTAATTATCATTATCCTGATTTAGATAGATAATATATGAATCAAGTATATTTATATTCGCACAGTCATCACTGGATATGGTTATTTGATTTAAAGTATTAATGTTGACTTTCTTTAATGAACCATTTGCGGCTTTAAAATATATGTTTTCAGTATCATTAGGATTGCTTGATAAAAACCAGCCTTTGACATTTTCCAGTCTTTTGTTGTCTTTACCATCAAAAGTCATGGAATAAATATAAGACTCATCATTAATATTTGTATAATATAGTCGGTCTTTAAGAACAGTAAAGAAGATTGTGTGCTGGTTTAATATAGAAATGGATTCATTGTTTTGAAGATCAAGTCTGTATATACTGTTATTATCAGAATAGTTAGTAAAGAAGATATAATCATCTGTTACAAACATAGAAGCAGCACTTCCTTCTGATAACTTTGTAACTGAAAGATCGTACATACTCATTTTATATATTGAGTTGTTTTCCTCGTTGTTTATGAAATAAATCCAGTCACGGGTGACATAAAGATGAGAGCATATGCTTTCATACAGTGTCTGTTCCTCGGACCCTGAAGAACTGATTTTTTTAATAGTACCATTATTGCCATCAATAAAGTAAACATATCCTTGAAATACATTTAAGTATTTTGCATTAGCAGAAAATATTGATTTTTCATTTCCTTTTTTTAAATCTTGTTTAAAGATTTTAAAACCAGCGTCAAATTTAGTGTAATAAAGATTACCATCTTCATATGAAGCTATACCCAAATTTATGATGTTAGAAGGGGTGTTGCCTTCTTTATCATTATATGACTTATTAAAAAGAGAAAATAGAACAATAGAAGCAGTAATAAGTATAACGGCTAAACCTGCCGCAATAATCACAGTCCTATGCTGTTTGTTTCTCAAATTGATCTTAAACTTCTTTTTTATCATACTCATATAACTCCAACGTTCAATATTATACTATCATTTTACTAATTGGTATATAAGTTTTTGTTCATTAGGAGCACTTTTTGATATTTTGACTGCTTTTTTGTATTCATTTTCAGCTTCACTGAGTATTCCTTTTCTGTTTGTATATAGAGTTGCAAGAACTTGTCCTCTCTTTATCTTATCACCTGTTTTAGCATGTATATATATTCCAGCAGAATAATCGATACTATCTTCTTTTTTCTCTCTTCCAGCTCCTAACATCAAAGATACCTCGCCAATGGCAGTAGTATTCATAGAATAAATAAACCCATCTTCCAAAGCCAAAACATCATATGAAAAAGCTGTTTTTTCAAATAAATCCAGATTGTCTATGTAACGGACATCTCCACCTTGCTGAATAACAAGATCTCTGAACTTATTAAAAGCTGTTCCATTTTTTAAAGATTCTACAACTCTGCTTTTGCATTTTTCATATGAATCGTTTGTACAAAGCCACACCATATATGTTGAAAGTTCAACACATACTTCAGTTAAATCACAAGGACCCTGATTTTTAAGCACTTCACAAGCTTCTTTTATTTCCATGCTGTTTCCAATAGCTTTGCCTAACGGTACATCCATATTAGTAATTAAAGCAGCAATATTCCTTCCTGCAAGTTTCCCAACTTCAACCATTTTTTCTGCCAGTTTCACTGCATCTTTTAAATCCGGAGTAAAAGAACCAGTACCTACTTTTACATCCAGTAATATATTTTGCGAACCTGCAGCTATTTTTTTACTCATTATACTTGATACTATAAGAGGAAGAGAACCAACAGTAGCTGTTACATCACGTAATGCATAAATTTTCTTGTCAGCAGGAGCAAGATTTCCGCTTTGTCCTACTAATGCAATACCAATTTTATTAACATTGTCAAAAAATTCCTGTTTATCTAAGGAAGTCCTGTAACCAGGTATTGATTCTAGTTTATCAACGGTCCCACCAGTATGGCCTAAACCTCTTCCGCTCATTTTCGCAACTTTGTATCCTAATGCTGCAACGCAGGGAGCAATTATTAAAGAGGTTTTGTCTCCTACACCTCCGGTGCTGTGTTTGTCTACAGTTATTCCCTTTATGCTGGAAAGATCTATTAATTCACCTGATTCAGCCATTGCCAAAGTCAAGGTTGTTGTTTCGTGATCATTCATGCCATGGAAATAAATAGCCATTAGTAGTGCTGCAGCCTGATAATCAGGAACAGATCCTTCTGTATAGCCTTTTACAAAATATCTTATCTGCTCGTCAGATAAAACTAGACCGTCTCGTTTTTGCTGTATGATATCATACATTCTCATAATTACCGTGCCCCCTTGTCATAAGGCTGGCCCACTGCTTTTGGAGCTTTGCTGGCTTTGGATGAAAAAGCTAAAACAATCAGTGTGGCGACATATGGTGTCATCTTAAAAAACTCTGAAGGTATATTCAGATTTAACAAGAAAGGAATAGCTGAGTAAGCAGCAGATATAGTCTGCATAAATCCAAAGAACAGTGCTGCCCACAATATCCGCATAGGTTTCCATTGTCCAAAGATAAGAACTGCAAGAGCTAAGAAACCATACCCGTTAACTGCACCCTTAAATTCTGTAGAGATGGGTATTGTAAGCACCAAACCGCCAAGACCTGCTAATGCGCCTGATATCATTACCCCTATATATCTCATCTTGTAAACATTGATACCTACCGAATCAGCTGCCTGAGGATGTTCTCCGCATGCTCTTAAACGCATTCCGAAACGCGTTTTGTATAGCACTACTGTTGCGATTATAAGAATAAGGAAGCCTATAAATGTAGTTATATATGTATTTTTAAAGAATACATCACCTATGAAAGGAATTTTACTTAGTAAAGGAACCTCAGATATCTGAAAAGTATTTTTGAAGGATACGTTTGCTATACCTGAAGGTTGTATCATTCTTGCAAGGTAAATTACAAAAGCAGGTGCAAACATATTAAGCGCTGTTCCGGATATTACCTGGTCGGCTTTCAGATTTACTGAAGCATATGCGTGTAAAAGAGAAAACACTACCCCTCCTGCAATAGCCATTATTACAGCTAAAAGAAGCAAAAGCTGACCGCTCATTCCAGACTGCATCTGGTTAATGAAGTAAATGCCTGTGAAACCTCCCATAACCATTATTCCTTCAAGCGCGATATTTGTAACACCGCTTCTTTCGGAAAACATGCCTCCAAGAGCGACGATTAATAATGGAATGGAAAAGAACATAGTCTGTCTTAGCAAAAGATAAAGCATATCCATTAACTTTTACCTCCTTTGTTGTTTCTTAGTGAATCAATAACAGTTTCAGTTATGCCAGATTGATTCCTCTTTTCGTCCTTTTTCAGTTTTTTCATTTCTAAATAATTCCTTATAATTAGAGATGCTGCAGAACTGTATATGATGATTGCTGTTATAATCTGAATGAATTCAGGAACAAAACTGTATCTTTGCATATAGAATCCGCCTATTTGAAGCCATGCAATAAATATTCCAGAGAATAATATTCCTATGGGGCTGCTCATGCCTAAAAGAGCAACAGATATTCCTGTAAATCCCTGCGCAGCTAAAACGTCAACTACTTCAATGTATACTCCAGCTCCTGAAAGATAGAATAATGCACCACCTATACCGGCAAGCATTCCTGCTATTGCCATAGACAATACTATGCTTCGAGTCTCATTAATTCCAGCATATTTTGCAGCATATCTGTTATATCCGCATGCCTTTAATTCATAACCAAAGGTTGTTTTTTCAAGTACTATATAAATCAGTACTACAAACAGTACTGCAACTAAGAATCCTCCATTAATACTTGAGCCAGGGAAAATGGTAGTTAACCCCATTTTAGGAATGTTTGCAGTTGCTGCGACAGGTAAAGACCTGTTTGTGTAAACATTTAAAACAGTTTGTTTAATTAAGTAATTTACTAAAAACATACCTATGTAGTTCATCATTATTGAAGATATGACTTCATGAACATTTAAGAATGCTTTTAAAATACCTGGAATTGCACCCCATATGGCTCCTGCAATCATAGCAGCTAATATACCGACGACCCATTGGAAACCGCCAAGTACCGGAAGTTTTACTCCAACTAAAACTGCAACATATGCACCGACTATGAACTGTCCGCTGGCGCCAATGTTAAATAATCCTGTTTTGAATGCGAATCCTACAGCAAGACCTGTCATTATAATCGGAGTAGCAAAATAGAAGACATTTCCCAAACTTCTTGTACCATCGTTAAAGCCTCCAACAAGCATAGTGAAAAAGCCTGCAAATGATTCAGCGGGATTGGACACAAGAAGGATTACAATACCGATAACCAAACCAATGCCAATTGCTATCAGGGAAGAAATAAAATTCGCTGTCCCTTTCTTTCTTCTGAAATTATCAAAAAATTCACTTAATGAAGTATTGTTTTTCATACTTTCACCTCATCTCTTTTGGAACCAGCCATATAGAGACCAAGTTCCTGAACGGTTATCTTTTTAGGATCAAGTTCTCCGACTATCTCGCCCTCATAAATAACTAAAATCCTGTCACTTAAGTTCATGACTTCCTCAAGTTCAAGCGAGATAAGCAGAACGGCCTTTCCGGAATCTCTTTGTTCTACCAGCTGCTTATGTATGAATTCTGTTGCGCCTACATCCAATCCTCTTGCGGGCTGTACTGCAATCATGATTGAAGGTTCCTTATCAATTTCGCGTGCAAGTATGACTTTCTGCTGGTTTCCTCCAGACATGGATCTTGTCGTTGTTAATGGACCTTGTCCGCTTCTTATATCGAATTTCTCTATCAAAGTCTTTGCATATTCATTTATACTGTTTCTTTTTAAGAAACCTCTTTTTTGAAATCTGTCAGTAAAATATGTCTGTAATACCAAGTTATATGCCATACTGTATTCCAGTACAAGACCGTATTTGTGCCGGTCTTCAGGAATATGGCTTAAACCATTTGAGTTTCTGTACCTAATGCTCTTTTTTGTCCAGTCTTCACCATTAACCAGTATCTGACCTTCATCAAAATGCTGTATGCCTGTAAGGGCATATACAAGCTCACTCTGGCCGTTTCCGTCTATGCCTGCTATGCATACTATTTCACCTTGGCGGACTTTGAAAGATATTTTATTAAGAGTGTTTCTTGTACTTCCTTTTGTTTTCATGGAAAGATTTTTAACTTCAAAGACAGTTTCTTTAGGTTTCAATGCTTTTTTGTCAATAGTAAACTGAACCTTCCTTCCTACCATCTTTTCACTTAAGAATTCTTTTGTCACATCTTTTACATTATATGTACCTATACATTTACCTCTTCGCAAAACGGTAACTCTGTCGGCAACTTTCTTTATTTCTTCAAGTTTATGAGTTATGAATATCAAAGACTTACCTTCCTTGGAAAGTTCTTTCATAATACCCATCAACTCGTCTATTTCCTGGGGAGTTAAAACAGCTGTCGGTTCATCAAATATCAATATTTCATTATCTCTGTATAACATTTTGAGTATTTCTACTCTTTGTTGCATACCTACAGTTATATCAGAAATTTTTGCATCGGGATCTATATAAAGGTTATATCTGTTGCTGAGTTCAATTACCTTCTTTTTGGCTTCATCCATTTTTAAGAAGCCATTCTTAACTGTTTCTGCTCCAAGAATAATGTTCTGCAATACTGTGAAATCCTCAACAAGTTTAAAATGCTGGTGAACCATACCTATTCCCAGATTGCTGGCTGTCCTTGGGTCAGTAATATTAGCTTCTTTACCCCTTAACTTAATGATACCTGCTTCAGGACGATATAAGCCAAAAAGAACGCTCATAAGCGTACTTTTGCCTGCTCCATTTTCTCCTAACAGAGCATGAATTTCGGTTTTCTTAATCTGAAGAGTGATATCATCGTTAGCGACAATTCCGGGAAATTCTTTCCTGATGTTCAGCATCTCGATGATGTAATCCATGAATTTACTCCTTAATCGGTTAATTATTGTACGTCACTTATTATTATATATTAATTTTAAGTAATAATAAATAAGTAGTTATAACTAGTATAGATAAGCAATCATAAAATATATGAAACTGAAAAATGTGTATAAAAAAACTGCCACCAGATTGGCGGCAGTCTTAATTGTTCTAGGTTTTTCTCTTACTCAACAAATGTTAATGTTATGTTTTGAGGATTGAGTTCTGTAGGATCTGTTCTTCCATTATCTTTTTCAGGAACTATTGTTCCATCAGCTAGTTTTCCAAATAATGAATCATAATCAGCCTGTGAGAATGTTTTCCATTTTGAAGTTGAGAACGGAGAAAGGCTTACTGCATTGGATTCAGCACCAACTATAACAGCTTCTCCTCCTGGGAAGGTTCCAGCATAGTATTCTTTCAAGCCGTACTGAACCATGTATGCAAGGCCTTTCATGGCTGAAGCGATAACTGTGTCAGATTCTGCTGACTGGTCTACATCAACACCGATAACTGCTTTATCAACAGTTTCTGCTGCTGACATAACTGAGTTACCAACTTTTCCGCCTGCTGCGAATATAACTTCTGTACCTGCCTGATACCAGCCTGCTGCTCTTGTCTGTGAAGCTGGGGTATCTGCAAAGTCTCCTGAATAGTTATACATTAATTTTACATCGCCTTTGGCAAGTCCTAATTCCTTAGCTGCATCATCAGCTCCCTGTACAAATCCGAAACCGTATCTGCATACTGCAGGAACTGCCATTCCGCCCTGATAACCAAGGTTCCTGTATCCGTCCATCACTGCTGCATAACCTGCCAGATAACCAACCTGCTCTTCAGCATATACAACTGCGTAAACATTAGGACCTGTTTTGAATTCTTCATAATTTGCATCATGTGGAGTTCCATCCAATAGTATGAACATAACTTCCGGATACTTGTCTTGTGCGATAAATACTGCTTCTTCAAACAAAAATCCTGGTGTTACTATAACTTTAGCTCCTGATGATACTGCAAGGTCAATAGCTGCAACATATGCATCAGTGGAAGCTTCTGTTGGTTTGTAATACTTATGCGAAATCTTGTTTGTTTCCGCATATTCTTTTATTCCTTCCCATGTGCCCTGGTTGAATGATTTGTCATCGATGTCCCCTACGTCGGTGATCATTGCCAACTCATAGGTTTTGGCCTGGCAGCCTGCGAATGACAGCATTGAGACCACAAGCACCACTACCAATACGATACTAAATAGTTTTTTCATAATTACACTCCTTCTTTTTCAGAAATAGAAATCTGTACCTATATATTAACAGAAATTAAATTCTATAACAAGGCTTAAACAACAAAAAGTTCACACTCTTTTCACATTTTAATAACCGGAAACCTGCTCATCCTTAATGATTTTTACTATACTGGAGGTACCTAGTCTGGATGCCCCAAGATTAATGAAATCTTCAGCATCATTTAAAGATTTTATGCCTCCGGCTGCTTTTATACGTTTATCGTTTTTAATATGTTCTTTAAACAGCTGTATATCTTCTCTTGTTGCTCCTGATGTTGAAAACCCTGTGGATGTTTTAATGTAATCAGCGTCGCTATTAGATATTATCTCGCACATCTTGATTTTCTCTTCTTCAGTTAAGAGACATGTTTCTATAATTACCTTTAAGACTCTTCCTTGACAGGCATTTTTTACCTGATTTATTTCATCTAAAATGTCATCATAAAGACTATCTTTAAGCATATTGATATTGAGAACCATATCTATCTCGTGAGCTCCATCGCTGATAGCTTGTGAAGTCTCATAACATTTTGTTTTAGTTGTACTGTATCCGTTAGGAAATCCTATTACTGTACATACGTTGAGTTTGTCTTTGAAATAGTTTTTTGCTGTTTTCACGAAGTAAGGTGGGATACAGGCAGAAGCGCATTTATATTTAACAGCATCTTCACAAACCTGTTTTATGTCATCCCAGGTAGCCGTCTGTTTCAATAATGTATGGTCGACCTTCGACAATATGGATTTAATATTCATTTTTTTATGTCCTTTCTATGTTAAAGTATATATAAATAAATATGTTATTGCAACTAATCGCTTGACGAAACGGATTGATTAAAAGTATTATATATATCATGTTATTAGCAGGCATAAGCCTGTAAATTTTATGGAAAGAGATGACAAATGGCTGATATTTTTTCTAACGTGCTGGAGATAAGGTGGGAAATGGTCTTGATGTGGGTCATAGGCGCTTTGCTTATATGGCTTGCTATTTCCAAAGATATGGAACCGACTTTATTGCTTCCCATGGGATTTGGAGCTATACTTGCTAACCTTCCCACATCAGGAGCAATAACTCAGATAATTAATGGGAATACTGAAGAAGGTGTACTGGATGTCTTATTCAATGCAGGGATTGCAAATGAATTATTCCCACTTCTTTTGTTTATCGGAATAGGAGCAATGATAGATTTCGGTCCGCTTCTTTCAAATCCCAAAATGCTCTTGTTCGGAGCTGCAGCGCAGTTTGGTATATTCTTTACTTTCGCTTTAGCAGTATTACTGGGGTTCGATTTGAAAGACGCAGCATCAATAGGAATAATAGGAGCTGCAGACGGGCCTACATCAATATTCGTAGCCAACTACTTCAACAGTAACTACATAGGAGCGATTATTGTTGCCGCATACTCATATATGGCATTAGTGCCAATAATTCAGCCGCCTGTTATAAGGCTTTTTACTACAAAGAAGGAAAGGCTTATAAAAATGCCTTATGAACAGAAAAATGTTTCAACCACAGTAAGAATACTCTTTCCAATAATTACAACAGCTATAGTCGGTATATTGTCACCAAGGTCTGTAGCTTTAGTTGGATTCTTAATGTTTGGTAATTTATTAAGAGAGTGCAAGGTGTTGAGGCTTCTATCAGAATCAGCGCAGAAGGAACTGGCAAACCTTGTAACTATATTACTAGGAATAACAATAGCATCAAAGATGAGATACGATTTGTTTGTAAGAGTTGATACTTTGATAATCATACTTTTAGGACTAGTAGCATTTACGTTTGATACAATAGGCGGTGTGCTGTTTGCAAAACTTATAAATCTGTTTGCCAAGAAGAAAATTAACCCTATGGTAGGAGCCGCAGGAATATCAGCATTTCCGATGTCATCAAGGGTTGTACATAAAATGGGGTTGAAAGAAGATCCTACCAACTTCTTATTAATGCATGCAGCCGGGGCTAATGTTGCCGGGCAGATAGCATCGGTAGTGGCCGGAGGCGTAATGATTTCTCTGGTCGAGAAACTGATATAGGGGAGGTGCTAAATGTTTAATCGTTTTGATCTAGATAATTTTCTACAGACACCAAGAGTGGTTCTATTAGGAATGTTAGGAGTATTTGTAGCGCTTCTAGTTATATATGTTTCAATACTTTTACTAAACAGGGTATTTAGGGATAAAAAGAAAAAAGATTAGATATGACCAAAGATTAAAAGACCCAATAAATAGGAGAGCACATTAGAAAGGAAAGTACAAAGAAACAGCTTAAGGGACTTTCCTTCTATTTTTGTAAAAATATAATATTCAACAAATATAGCAGATATCTCCAGTATGTATAGTATAAGTATGATTATAGTCCTAGAAAAAAACACAGAAGAAAAAACGACTGTAAGATTAATAAAAAGGTTAGTTATAATATTTATAAGCAGAAATACTATCCAGAAGCTTTTTTTCCTATAACCGAACAGAAAAAAGATGATGCTTTCAAATGCAAGGGTAAGCGCTACGCTATAAACAAGTTCCACTATTTCTTCTCTTCAGACTTGTTCTGCTGATTTTTCTTTTTTAAAAATCTGAATAAAAGTATTCCAATTACTATCAGTACCAGCCCTGCTAATACAAAAGGCCAGTAGATTATTGGGTACAGTATTACCGGAGTTACTACATCACATATTAGGATATTCATACATTTATACTCCCTTTCTTCATTATTTTCACTGCTATATACAATAGAATTGCATTTGACATGAATATTAACAGAATTATAAAGTTGCTAAGCTGTAATCCCAAACCTACTGCCATACCAGGGAATAAGAAGGATGCAGCAAGTCCGAAAGCAAATCCGGGATAATCAGGCAGCATTCGATATAGCATATATAAAGTTAGAGGCATAGAACAATTAATTAGAAACTGACCCACTAATGAGGGTAAAATGCTTGAAGAAAGAAAAGCTATTATCGGTCCGGATATAAG
>Ga0209510_1002779_pt1 | contig 17368 bp, 13 predicted proteins | sample BiotimSIPDNA_FD_185749 | JGI IMG/M metagenome (GOLD analysis project Ga0209510, IMG submission 185749) | Anaerobic biogas reactor microbial communites from Washington, USA - Biogas_R1 time_0 SIP DNA (SPAdes) (version 2) | ecosystem: Engineered > Bioreactor > Anaerobic > Unclassified | place... | reverse complement strand
ATAGTTGCGGACGATCAACACCTTTGGCGGGGATCCATTTTGAGTTGAAAGCTCAATGTTGGTCCCTCCGGTATAGTCATTCAACACCAGACGCGGAGTTGTTGATCTGATTTTGACTGTCCAGACGTTTTTCACGGCATCATAGCTTACCCCGGGTACCGTTGGCGTAACCTCGGGAACCAAATCAACCGCAGTTGCCCCAACCTCGTATTGATCCATGATCGCGTTCTTCTCCCAAAAATGGGAATACAGATTCCATGCAACCCCGATATCCTGACGGTAGTAATCGGTGATGATGCGGTTCCCTTTGATCTTCTGCACGGGCGATTTCAGAGTAGGATCCGCAGCATCCGGAGCGGCAACAAACAACGCATTGCCTCCAAATGACCAGAACGATTCTGGAAATCGGGATGATGCGGTTGTTGGAATTGCGGCGGGAACCCCGCCGGTCTTGCTCGGGATTCCATACCCGATGAACTCCCAATTTGTAACCGGAACCTCCCATAGAAACACGTCCACCGCATAGGTAACGACGGGATCCCTCCCATTGTTACGGGTGAAGGTGAGTCGCACCGGAGCGTGTTCAGCGACCGGCCCGACATCGAGTAGTTTTTTCAAATTGAATCCCTTGTCCCATGTGCCAAATGACAGGTCCGCAACCGCATTTTGCGGTGTCGGGTATTGTGGCATTGTCGGCCATGATCCTCTCACGCTCGTAAGCTTGATAACGGCCTCATCCTGAACATTTGCAAGGGCCGTGTTCAAGAGGTTCGTCACCGTGGCATTTTTCCAAGCCTGATTACCGGTTGACCCTCTCCTCTCATACGCCAAACGGCACGTCGATTCGACGATTTCGGTCAGGGATGCCATTTCGGTTTCACGCCGTTGAAACTCGGAAACCGCCTTACGCATTTCCCCATCCACACGCCGGTACTGCGTCACTCCCGCCAATGAGAATGCCACAATGGTCATCACCACCATGACCACAATCAGCATAGAGCCGCGTTCGCGCTCAGTACGTAATTTGTTTACTGTCTGCATTGCTGAAACTCCATGCCTTGCCAAATCTCCATACCGTCGCTTTTGTGCTTGGGCTCCCGCCGGGATAAACCCCGTATGCAGGATACCGGCGCGGTAAATATCCCGGCAGTGTGTTTGCGAATTCCGTCCATGTGACCGGCCAACCTGGTAGATGCCCTCCCGCTGTTAAAGCCTCATATCTGGCCTGTGTTGACGATGGCCATGTCCCGTTGGGATTGCGAAGTTCCCATCCCTGTTGAGCAATGTTCAATGCCTCGGCCATCGCAACCGCCTTGTTTGCTTTTGAAGCATCCTCGCCGCCTTTCACCTTAAAGACCACAAGCGTTGATAGCAGCGCAATGATTGCCATCACAACCCCGATTTCGATCATCGTAAACTTTCTCATCATGGATTCCTCCTTTTTACCAAATTTCCATACTACCATTTAACCAACTTTCCAAGATTTATTCAACTTTGCTTCCCGAATCTCGCTTGCGGTGCGATACGATTGTTTCTCATCCATCAAGTTACCATCAGCGGCAGACGCAATCGTTGGAGCACTGAAATCCAGCAGATCAATATTTGCGTCTTTACAGAAATCTTTAATCGAATGAAGCTCTCGAACCGCTAGAACGTGATCCGGATTGGTTGAGCTTACTAGAATCGCCCGACCGCCTGAATAACCAACTCCATCAAAAAGTCTCCGTTTGAATTCTTGAGAACCAAAAACTATTGATTTGTCCATAATATCAAGGGCCGTGAGGGTATTCTTTTGCGTCAGAATCGCCACAATGGTGCTTTCAGATTGGTGCTGTCGGAGTGCTCCAATCAACAAATTCATCTTCCTGGAACTGTCGATCTTTTGAAGATCGTCGCGAGATACAATTTCCCAATCCGGTTTTTCCGGATCCTGAATGTCCCGCATCTCACCCTTGGAAAGTGTGAAATACCGTTTCCCATTCGTGATGATATGGTCCAGGTGGAATAACCCAATTTGGCTGAAGATTCGATTTAGCCGGTCTGTGATCTTGATATCCTCACTTGACGGAGTTGGATTCCCGGACGGGTGATTATGTGTCGAGAGAACCATTGAAGCATTACAGCGACTGGCTATCCGTGAAATCTCACGCCCATAGGAAAGCGGGTCCACGATTCCAGAATTAGTCGAACCAATTGTAAGCAACTGGCTATGCAGCACTTTCCGGCTTGAATCCAAAAACGCTATGCGAAACGCCTCCACATATGGAGTCCTGCAAAGCGTCATGAGTTTCGCAAAATGATCCGGTGATGAAATTGTCATTCCCCGAATATCCCATGCTGTATCCGGATGTCGGACCAGTTCAGGAATTATTGTTGAGATTGGCTTGGCGCTGGCGTCTTTGGCGAGCGGTTCCCACGCTTGCGGATCGCTCCATCCAGTCGAGAACGCCTTGGCAATATCTTCGGGCGAGTGCCGTAATTTGACTTTAGGCTGTCTCCGGGAAGAACGTTGCCGAATAGGATTACTTCCGGTTTTTCTTGATATTTCATAGCTACCCCTTTCCTCATCTTTTACTTCTAGTAAAGCCTCTAACGCATTTTTTGCATCCGCCAGTTTTTCAACGGGAATACCCTTTGCGCGGATATAAGCGTCAATCTCCTGTTCGCTTACCTTCATTTTTTGACCCCTCCATCGCTCGCTACGGCCAGCTTTTCATCGCGGATCTGACTCGCGGTCTGATACGACTCCGCAACCATCAAATCAGCGGATACAGAAACATCCTCATCCATTCCGATGGTTGAGATTCCATACAGTTCGCGTATCCAGCGCGGATCTGACATTGAGGTGATTTTCGTCACGTCGATTCCAATCTTGTTGTCACGCCTCGACACCGGATTGTTCACAATGTCGCGCTCAAGCTCTGCGGTTTGCGACTTGAGAGATTCCAAACGGGACCGGCTTGGGATTTCAGTCTTCTCAAGCTCCGCGCTAAGACGCTCAATCGTTGCGGTTGCAGAGTCACGCACCTGATGGAATGAGTCCGCGTAATCCAACATCTGATCCCTCGCCCGGTTCACACAACGGATCAGGGCATCTGGAGAACCGAATTTCATTTGTCCGCCAAACTCCTGATTGTCCAAAGGTGACACCGCCTGGGCAAACAAGGCAGTTGCCCCGCTTGTAATGCGGCCCTTTGAGATTTTCAGATTCATGCCGTTGATTTTGACTTGGCCGACCAACTTTGAATCCTCCCATGAAATTTGCATTTCCTGCCACGCGGCAATGCGATCCTTCATGAGCTTGTTGAATTCCTTCACCGGAAGTTTCGCATCAAGATCCTTCTGACCGATCGTGTGAGCGGCCTTGAGTGTTATGATGGCTCCCTTGTCATCCTCGTCAATCTGCGTGGTTTTGGTCTTAACCGCTTCGGTCAGGGCGTTTGCCATGTCGATCCGGTTCAGGGTTTCTTCCAGCTCAACTTCTGCGCTCCGCTTGCGCGAAATCATATTCCCACGCATCCGTTCAGCAATTTCTATACGCTGGTGTTCCTCGTATGCTTCACGTTTGAGTTCGGTCAATTGTTGAGCCCGTGGATCGCGGATGAGCATCGACTTCTGTTCTTCAACGTCAATGGCACAAGGATCCTCAAATTCGCTGCTTCTCGATTTACCTGAGAGCAGTTGAATTGAAAACTCCCCTTTCTTTTGGAGCCGGTTCATGATTGCAGGGATGGTGCTTCCCTCGACCCCGTATGTGTAGATTTCCACTTCCGGCATGAGTGAATTATTCCGCTGCCGGATAATTCGCCCATTGCGTTGGGTAAGCGAAGAATGAGTCATATCAGACGGTGGGTCCATGTGGTGGGCCGCATAGAGCTTCTCTTGTATGTTCACCCCTTGCCCGAGCTTCTTGGTCGAGCCGATCATGATCTTAACCTCACCGGCATTCATCCGGGCAAAGGCCGCTTTCCGCGCCTTATCGGTTTTCAGGTCAGTGACAACAACAACCTCCTCCGGCTTGAATCCTCGCTCCAAGAGCTTGGACCGCATGTCCTCATAGAGGTTGAATCGTGATACCGCAGTAAACACTTCTTCTGGTTCTTCAGCAATATCTTCATCCTCCTGTTCGCTGTCCTTCTCTTGCTTCCCCTTCTTCTCTTGCTTCCCCTTTTGTTCCGGCTCGTCCATGTCCTCGTATTCCATTGTGGACAGCCCACCCGAGCCCGTAAGCAACTTATCAATCGACAACGTACTCATGGTCCGGTATTTGTCGGCAAAGATCACCTGACATACCTCGCCCTTCTTCTCAGCGTGAATTCGCACCACGTTGTCGATCATCTTGTTGACCGGAAGGTCCGGATCATCCGGGGCGTATGGATTGACCAAACGCGGATCCACGCTCGCGGCAGTCCCAACGGCCATCAGCACAAGCGGAACATAGGAATAATCCGCCTTGTCCTTGGCATCCATTTCCTTCCATTGAGCGTAGGTGTATTCGATCAGATCCATGATTGCATCGGTCGATGCCGTCATTTTACACGGAACCATTTCCCCTCCCGCACCGTTTTTCACGGTCGGGATGTTCGAAATTGTTACTTCCGAGTCGTCCATCTTCACATCCCACACCGAACGCAAAGCGGGAATGAGCGAATGCCCGTTTTTGAACCGGTTCAGACGGGTGACCTCCTTATAGGTTAGGCTTGCCTCGTTCAGTTCAATCGCAGTCACGAAGTCGCAATAGCTGCGGACATAGTTGTCGAAAGACTCAACCCCTAACGTCCGCAACAATTTTGGTGAGGTGAGACGCTTCATATTCCAAGCCTCCGCAAGTGTGTTGGAAATCGGCGTTCCGGTGGCTCCAATAACGCCGGTTCCATCCCCTCTCCGGTTCTGAATCACCCGAGCCTTCAAAAGCAAACCCAAGCCACGTTTGGAATGTCCCTGGTCAATACCCTTTACGCGGTCAAAACTCGTCTGGAATGGAACCCGCTTGTAATTGTGCACCTCATCGACCATGAGGAAATCAATGCCTGTGTCCTCGAAGTAGATGGACCGGTCCTGCCGTTTAGCCATCGCGCGGACTTGACGCTCCAGCTTCAATTCAGTGGAAACGATTTTCTTCTGAAAACTCCGGACACTTCGCTTGTTTCCACTTTCGGAGATAATATCCAGCACCTGCCTCATTTCCGCCAACTCTTCGGACAGGTATGCCGCCTGTGTCTCGGGTGAGTTCGGCATCAAATTGAAATGGCTTTGAGCCATGATAACCAGATCCCAATCGTTATTTGCGATCTTACCCATGAAGCGGTTGCGGTTCTTCGCGCTCATGTCCCCCTCTTGCGAATACAGAATTCGCGCTGTCGGGAAGCATGACATTGCCGTTGCGACGAATTGGGCATAGGAAGGATTGTCTGCGACAATCAAAGGCTTTCTGGCCTTCCCCACCCTTCGGATTTCACACCCGAGTAAAAGAAGCTCAAAGGTTTTCCCATATCCCACCTTGTGAGGAATCATCCCACACATTTCTTCGAGCTTACGGGCGACCACATTGCACTGGTGAGGTCTGGGAACCATCGCCCCTTCACCCTTACGAAGCAATGGGAAGGTCAAATGTGAACCGTCATACCTCGGTTCAACAATCCGGTTTTGCGAATGATTGTAAGCATCCTCCACGGTGGCGCACAACGTTGGACTGGAAAACACATACGCACGGAATGCCTCTTTGAGTTGCGCGATTCGGGAATTTGCATCTGCGGTTTTGGTCTGATCGGGATGCCCGTCGATGGTAATGTGTGCAGACTTACCCTTAACGGCGTGCTCAAACGCATCCTTGGCCTTGAAGCCCGTAAAGGGGACTCCGTATTTCGCCTCACATGCGTAGGTTGCCTCTAATCCCTCAACGAAAATATCACCTCCACGGCTCCGGTTTATCTTGAAGTCATGCACTCTAAAATCTTCCGAGTATGCAAAGTTTCTCAACACTTGATTCGGCATCCAAGGGGACGCCAAACTAAACCCGATGTCACCAATCGGGATTCTCTCTGGCTGCACCCGCGCCAGAGCAATAACGTTTGCTGAGTACTCGGGATTTTCTTTCGACGCGGCCCGGGCTTCTTCAAGTTTCCCGACGACATCACCCGACAAGTAAAGCGTAGAGGTTTCGAGTTTGCGGGTTGCGGGATTACGAAAGACCATACCCGTTGCGAGCAGATCCTTCTCTGTCACATCCTGTTCTAATGTGTTTGAGATAAATTCCGCATCGGCGCGGCCTAGCGTATCCATTGAAAGCAGGATAGCGTCGGAAATTGTCTCACATTTTGCGACCGGATCCGAGTTGACGGTACGTTGCCGGAAGATAGCGGCTTTCTCCTTGAAAACGGCTTTTCCGTTCTCAATAGAGGTCAGTTCAAGCGAAAAGATGATCGGGCCTTGCGGATCGCTGCCGGTAATCACATCCCATCCCTTCACGGATGAAAACCGGCCATGCTTCTCAACGAAAGCGTCATAGACTGTATTCAGGTTCTCCCGCAACACGGGATCCTCTTCCTGTGTTGCCATGTCATGCCAGATAAGCGCATTGTATGCCTTCTTAACCTGGACATAGCTCCATGCAATCTCATTGGCTTGTTCGCGTGACACACCCTTTGGAAGTGACACCGCTCCGGTTCGCCAATCGGGATCCATGAGAATTTTTGTTCTCACACCATCGACATATCCGATTCTGGCAACCATTGCGCGGCCATCCGGAGCAAGTTCAAACTCGCCTTCATTCAACGATTCATCCGCCAAAATCGCGGTTTCAGACGTTAGCTGCGGATCGTCCTCGACATCAATAATTGTTGACGCATCCAGTTGGAAATCCCCGATCAGCGAATCCAGCTTTTCCCAAAGAACATCGCGCTCCATAGTGGGAAGAACCGTGTATTGAGTTCCTTCCTGTTTGCCATACATGCTCCCCTCCAGCGAATGGCTCCCAAGCACATGATCCGGATGATTGACGAAATACTCGTTGATATGAGCCATGCGCGGCTTTTTCTTCCGCTTCCCGTCATCTTCCGGTTCTTCTACGGGTTCCGGTTCATTTTCGTTGGATTCCGACGCCTTCTCCGGGGCCACCACTTCGACCGGAATAGTATTTAGCCACGGCTCACCCTTCCTCAACCGGATTCCATCGGTTTTCCGAAACACCAGAATGTCGGTCACAACCTCCGTGTTCGCGCTTCGCTTCATGGCATTATTCGGCAAGCGATAGGCAACCTCCAAATCAAGAAGCTCCGCAAGTTTTTCACGCTGTCCGGGATTGTTGTCCATTGTGGACTGTGTGACCATCACAACCATAATTCCACCAGGCTTGAGCTTCTTAGCTCCATCCATGAGGCAGTAGTTGTGAAGGTTGAAACCATCGGCAAAATGCCCCCCATCAAAAGGCGGATTGGAAATCATCAGATCAAAGACCCCGTTTTGAACGGAATTGTCCATGACCGATTCATTGACGATTGTGGCTTGCGGGAATAGCTTTTGCGCGATTCTCGCGGTGATGCCATCCAGCTCCACCCCAAACATGGAAATCCCAACATGCTGAAATTCCTCGGGAATCGCGCCTTCAATTCGCCCAATTCCAAAGCCGGTATCAAATACCTTGCCGCCCTTGAATCCGGCTTTTTTGGCAAGCTCCCACATCCCACGACAGACTTGAACCGGCGTATAGTGAGCATTCAAAACCGATCGCTCCAAGCTCTCGTATTCGGCATCGGTTGTGAGCTTCTTCAATTCCTCTTGTAGCTCCAAATCGCGCTTCGATTCCGGAGTATAGCTATACCTCAGATACCGGTCGAATACCTTCTTGACGCCCCCAAACCCGTTGTAACGGGCAAGGATTTCCTTTTCGTCATCCGTGGCTTCGCGGTTCTCCGCTTCAAGCAATTTGAGTGTCCGGATAGCTTCAATGTTGCCCGTTACAACGGTAACAAATCCGCTGTTTTCAACATCTTCATCCTCGGTGTAGGTGTAGTTGCGATACCCCTCCGGCTCAACAACTGTCACCTGTTCCGGTTCCGGAATAATCTCCGGTTCAACCGGAATCTCCGCAACGGGTTGAACCGCTTCCGGCTGTTCCACCTCGGGAATGGCTTCGGGTTCCGATACCGGCGCGGGTTTAACCGGAATCTCCGCAACCTCGGGCTCCGGTTGCACGGATTCAGGTTCGACCGTTGGAGTTTCCACGGCCTCGGGTTCCGGAATCACCTCGGGTTCAGGTTCCACAACCGGAGCAACCGGAATCTCGGATACTGGCGATTGAATCGGGTTAGGATCCACCGGTTCGACTACCGGATCTTGGATTGGCATGACCGGCTCGGGCGTCACCGCAACCGGCTCAGTGACGTTGACCGGTGCAATCGGTTCCGGAATTATCTCGGGCGCGGGTTCAGGTGTTGCTATCTCCACTGCAACCGGCTCAACCACCGGAGTTGCAACCGGCGAGGGCGTCACCGTCACCTCCGGGGAAGGCGCGACCACTACCGGGACAACCGGCTCCGCCCAGAATCGACGTAATTCCGCCTGAAATAGCTTCTTGTCCGCCAAAAGATCAAAGATCAGGGTTTGTTCCCAATTGAGACCCTTGGATGATCCCCACGCTTCCAGAACCTCATCCGGAACGTCCCCGTCTCCGGAATGCTCCGGAAGCTCCGGAACGGTCCACCCCTCAACCGGCGTCCCGAAATCCGATGCCCTCCGGATCACCACAAGATTCGTGGACCAGTCGAACATCTGCCGGTAATAGTCCGTCAAGCTCAGGCTTTGCGGATCGCTGCCGGTATCGGCGGCAAACGCTGCAAATGCCAATTCGGTTGGCCTCTTGCGCCGGATCGAGCGCAAATCTTCAAGCGTGTAGGTCGGCATAACGCATCAATTCCTGTTGAATGTTCTCGTAGGCGCTGGTTCCGGCGTCGGAATCCAACTCAAGTAAACTGGCGATCAGGGACTCCTCCCGTTCCTCCAGAAAGGCGTTTTTGATTGCCCGAGTCACCCCGTGAGAATCGGCAACCGCATTGCGGACAATTAGTTTGGCTTCCAGTAGGATCATGGCTTCCATTCCTTCCCCTTGGCATCTTTCTCGGCTTTCAATTCGCTCGCCGTCTTGTATGACGGCGGCGGTTCCCTAAGCACCAATGCCATTTCGTCATCATCCTCGACAAATCCCGAATAACGCATCGTATTTGTGATTTGCTCGTCGGACAGTTTTCCAACGCTTCGCAACGTCTTCGCTACTTCGATAGGAATGGTCAAATCCGATTCACTAACCCTAACCGGAACCGGAAGAAACGTGAACGCATTTTCCGGATCCCGCTGTTGCCCTCCTTGTGCATGTGGAGCGCAAAGCCATTGAAAAATCTCCGTCAACGAATACCCTTTCGTATAAAGCTCAGATGTAATTTCGTGGGCAGTTGAGAATTTGGATTCTTTGGCGGATTCAAAGACCGTTGGTTTCTGGTTCATTATTTGATCCCTTTCTAAAAAGTAACTATCTTCCCCTCACTTCACCCTGGGACACATTCCCCGAGCAAGGCCACGCCTCGACATTGCATAATGGTATCCACGGTCCACCATCCGGGACAACTCTGCAAAGCTATCATCCGGACGTGCCTTCTTGCGCTTTGGCTTCGCATTGATTTTCGCGGCTGAAGTTGACATCATTTTCCTTGGTTGAGGTTGAGTTTATCAAGCATACTTTCGAGTATGTCATCTGCCTTCTTTCGTGATGGAGAGAGCGGCTTGTTCGACTTCGGAATTTGTTGGAGCTTTATCGAAAGAACCTCCATTTCGATTTCCAGTGCATTCCGTTTGTCGGTGATTGCATCCAGCATGTCGGTTAAAGCATCATACTTCACGGTTGCCTGATCGAGTTGGGCTTTGAGCGTGAGAGCTAACGGCTGCTCATCCTCGACAATTTCCGGCTGTTCCGGTTCGGGTTCAACGGTTTCAAACTTCGGCTGTCCATCCGGTTTTGACTCATCCACCGGTTCAACTACCGGAGAAGGAATGTTCACCGATTCCGGTGATGACGGCTGTTCCGGCTCGTCGAATTCCTCTGGCTCATACTCCGGATATTCTCCTACGGAAAGCTCAGGCTCATAGGCGATTTCGCCGTTTTCTTCATCCTCAAACGGAGCTTCGTCAAATTCCTCTGGCTCATACTCTGGTTCAGGGTTCTGTTCCACGGTTCCAGACTCTCTTTCCGGTTGTTCGACAGGTGTAATCAGATCCTCGACAGGTGTAATCAGATCCTCGACAGGTGTAATCAGATCCTCGACAGGTGTAATCAGATCCTCGACAGGTGTAATCGCCTGGTCTGGCTTGGGTTCCGGCTGGCTTACATGATTTGAATGCGATACCGGCGGCTCTGGGCGATTGATTTCCGACACCCGCCCAAACCTAAACCTAGCCCAATCGTGCAAAGACATAATTTCATCCTCCTGTGATTCTGAACGAGTGCGATACTCATTGTATTCATCCATCAATCGCTTGTCTTTTAATACTTCGACATCCATGTTCATTTGATACCTTTCTTTGAAGCGTTCTTCTGTTCTTTTGCGGCCTTGATTTCGGTCGCCGTCTTATGGGATGAGGGTTTAATTCCCGCGTCCTTGAGCACCTTGGCAACTTCCGCATCGGTGAGTTCAAGGCCATCCTTGAGAACCTTGGCGACTCGTGCAGCGGAGAGTTCAAGGCCGTCCTTGAGCACCTTGGCAACTTCCTCAGCGGAGAGTTCGAGACCGTCACACAACGCCTCTGCGACTCCCTTAGCGGTTTGGTTAAAGCCCTCCTTCGAATACAACCCCCTTGCAATTTCCGAAGCGGAGAGTTCAAGTCCGTCCCTCAAAGTCTTGGCGGCTGCTGGCGTGTCACTTCGGAAGTATAATCCTCGCAAGACGGCAGCGACTTTTACAACGTCATCAAGTCCAATTGCGTCTTTCAACACCCTTACCACTCCCAAATGAGAGAGGTGAAGGCTGTAATGCAGCGCCCTCCCTATGTCGTAGTGCGAAATTCCGGCGTCCCGTAACGCCTTGGCGACTTCCTCAAAGGTGAGGTTGAATCCGTCTTTGGAATATAACGCCTTAGCGATATAATGAGGCTCCATACCAACCTGAAGTAACGTCTCAACAACATCATTTACAGAGAGGTTCAGGCTATTCTGCAACACATTGGCAGCGTCCCCAAAGGTGAGACGCAGATTATAAGCGGATACTTTCAACCATTTTGCAATTTCCGCATTGGAAATGCCAAGGCCGTCCTTGAGCATCTGCGCTACTTTCCAAGCGTCGAGGTGAAGACCGTTCCACGCAAACAACGCCTGCGCAACTTCCAAAGCGTCGAGTTTAAGGCCGCCCCTCGAATACAGCATCTGCGCAACTTCCAAAGCGTCGAGTTTAAGGCCGTACTTGAGCGCCTGCGCAACTTCCGCAGCGGTGCGGTCAAGGCCGTCCCTCGAATACAGCGCCTGCGCAACTTCCGCCTCGGTGAGGTTGAAATTGTATCTCAACCTCCTGGCTGTTGTTTTTACACTATTGCCGTTCTCCGCGTAAAGAGTCCTAGCCTTTGCATTATTTTCTTCCTCGTTCATTTAATCCCTTTCCTTGAAGCGTTCTTGGCGGCCTTGATCTCGCTTGCGCTCCTGTAGGACGCTGGCGGTTCCCCAACAACGGGATCTGTCTGCACAAGGATTGGATTCATCCCCCTATTCACCAGGTTTCCGGCTGATCCAACGGTCAACGTTCCGGATCCCCACAAATTTGCATCCCATACAACTACTTTTGCGACGCAAGAAGCACGGTCGGTTACGTGGAGACTCCCACATTGCCCGATAGAGACGATAGCATCGTTCCGAATTTCCGCCCTGCCTTTTACGCTTGCGATTTCAACACAAGCATTCCCTTCAACTCGCACGATTGGAAAATCCAAATCGGCAACCACGACACTCCCGCTGCCGCCTATTGAAAATATCTGATATTCTTCGTCCCACCGGAAAAGACTATTTGGATCCGTTTTTTTGATTACACCATGCTGAATCATTTCTAATACCTTTTCGACGGATGCCAAATCGGTTTTGAAGCACAGCGACTCATCACTGTTTTTCAGTTCAACTCGAACGCCAGTCATGTCGTCTAGGCCGCTTTCAGATGCAGCATTCAGCTTCACCGCTTTAACTAAACATGACGCTAACGATCCTTGGCCCAGAGTGCTTGGAGAAAAACGGGATTCACTAAAAGGCGAACCGTCACAATCCAGATTGTTATAGAATTCCATCCGGCATGAAAACAAATCAGTCGTTCGCCCCCCCCGAGTTGAATGCCCGTACGACTTATCAATCCATTCTTCAATGTTTTTCGGCAACAGGTAGGGAAACACATGCAGCAAAGTCTTCTTTGCATCGGCGGCGGCAACTCCATTATCACGGAGAATGTCAATCAGCTTGGTTATTCCAGCACCAAGACCCATCCGGAACGTCAATGCACGGGATTCAACATCCAGATTGGGTTCTTCCTCAAACAATCGCTTGGCAACCTCGGGAATCGACAGGCCAAACCCCTTTTGAAATACCCCCGCAATATCCCCCGCGTTAAACCTCTCCGGGGCATTCAGCATTGCAGAAATGAGGTTGGTCATTTTCATCCCACAACCCTGCAACGAATTGAACAATTCCACCGGATCCCACTTTACAAACGGGAACAGCTCTCTAGCTACTGCCGACATTGACCAACCCAAACCGCTCATCATCGCCTTGGCGGTGTCCTCAATGGATAGGTCAAGGCCGTCACGCAACACCCTTGCAAATTCCTCAGCGTCGAGGTCAAGGCCGTCACGCAACGTCTTGGCGATTCTCTCAGCGTCGAGTCCAAGATTGTAATTGAGCACCTGCGCCACATCCGTAGCGTCGAGGTTCAGCCCGTCCTTGGAATACAGCGCATCAGCCACTTCCGTAGCGTTGAGGTCAAGGCCGTCCTCGTAATACAACGCCCAAGCCACTTTCGCAGCGTTGAGGTCAAGGCCGTCCTTCAACGCCCAAGCCACTTTCGCAGCGTTGAGGTTCAACCCATCCTCGGAATACAACGCATCCGCAACTTTCGCAGCGGAGAGGTCAAGGCCGTCCCTCAAGGCCCTAGCGATTCTGCCATAGGAAAAATTACAGCCCCTTGGAAAACCCAATGCTCTTGCGACTTCCTCGGCGGTGAGACCCAACCCATCCGGGGAACCCAATGCTCTTGCAACTCCCGCAGCGGGGTTTCCCAGAGATAAATCCCACGCAACTCTCTCAATACTCCCGCCGTTCGCAGCGTAAAGCTCTTTGGCCTTCTTGAAGATTTCAGCGTCTATTATCATGTTTGGTTTGGGTTAAGGTTTTTCTCAGCATGACGGCCCGGGCGTTTCCCTCGTCAATCAGATAGCCGATTTTCCGAAACACCAAAGAATTCCGGTCATACATGAAAGTATCTCCCACACTCCACTTTGCGCGGATTTGGGAAGCAACCCATGAATCCCCTTGTTCTGCAAGTTGGGTAAGCACCGATTCTTGGGCATCGGTGAGGCGTGATTCGATTACAGTGTTCATGTCCACATAAGTTCCATTTGACAGGTTTCATCAACGTAGGCTTTTCCCGAAATCCACCATTCCCAAAAATCTTCTGGAGTTGGGAAGGACGCAACATAACGGCGTCCGCCGTCCTTCTTCGGGATGTCCTTGAAATTCTTCCAGTGACCGAACACAGCCCGTTTCCATGCCCGTTCGTATTGCGGCCAACGCTCAAAATCCCTCTTCATGCCATTTGTTCCGGAAAGCGGACAACCCACGCATCCAAGGCGGCTGCATCCTGAACGATACAGCGAACAGGTCGGGATATTGTTTTCTTCAATGTAGGTCCAAACGTCATCGTCCGTCCAGTAAACAATCGGACAGACAAAACGGGATGCTTTGTCGGTCGTATGGCTCACAACCTCTTTCCAGAGCCTTGCCCGACGTTGGGATTCGGCGGCCCTTACCCCGATAACCTTTGACCGCCCAAGGCCAGCACCCTCTTTGTATTTCTCGCAACACCAGCGTTGCGTCCTCGTTGGCGGTCCCTTGACGGTATTTGCAACCATCCAAAGAAGCGAATGCTCTTGCTGGCGCTGAATCGCAACGTCTTTGTGTGATTGCTTTACGAACCGGACCAGTTCAGGCGGATCAATCGTCGTGTCGTTGTAAACGGCGTCGAAACGCACACCTGCACGTTGGGCAAGATGCTTGATAACGACCGAATCCTTTCCCCCCGAGAATGCGAGCCAGTAGCCCTCTTCCGGTTCGTTTTCCCGCAACAAGGCTACGGCTCGATCCACACGCTCCCCAAGCGAGAGAAATTCCGCGTTTTCCGCTTCGGTCGGTTCAACTATGCCCAACCCAACCATCAATCATCCTGTCTCCGGTCATTCCAAGGAATGACTCCGTCCGTTGCCACAACCAGAACCGGCTCTTTGGTTTTGATCGCAATCTTCTGTTCTTTGAAGAATTTTCCGCCAACACCCTCACACGATTCGCCAACGGTTTTGACCGGATGTTTGCGCCCCTTCTTCGACTGATTAAACTCGTATGCAGCCCGTTTGATCCGCTCAAACATGACATGCGGCGAAGCCGATTCTTCAATCTGCGCGACCCAAGCAACCAAATCCTGTCCGGCCAACACTCCATTCGGATCCGAGACCAAAACGCAAAATTGCTTCTTCTCCTTGGGCTCCTTCTCCGCTTCTTTCGCTTGGGCTTCTTCCTGAAGCTCCGCTTTCAGGTCTTGCAAAACCTCGTTTACAATCGGCTCATCAACCCTGCCGCTAAGGGCTCGGGCGACGGAATCAAGATCAATTTTTGCCATAAAATGAGCCTATCAAAGCCCAAATTAACGGCAAGCAAAATGTTCGAAAACTCGAAATCGGTTGACTAAATATCCTCAGTCTGGAACGCCCTGGATCTCCCCAAGCTCAAGTCTTTGGCCCCAACCCGATATTCCTCCCCGTCCGATTCGTCCTCAAACACGATGGACACAACCGGATATTCGGAATCGTCGTGTTGAATGACCATTCGCGGAGAGGATCGTCCGTTGAGTGGTCTGACAGGAAAACAACCTGACCCTTCTTCAAGCACATTGCTTGGGACGGCATGAGAGGCGAATACCTCATCGGCTTGATTTTACTCCGGATTTCGTCCAGATCGGCAATGAACGCCGTTGTTTTCGGATCATCCGAGATCGGTTCAATACTGGTTTTTGCTTCCTCACGCTTCCGGTTCCGATCGTTTGCGAGCATCCCAAAACGCATTGCATCAACCGCCTCCAGCGCAATTTCCGGATAACGGTCGATGACAAATTCGAACAAATCCTCAATTATTGTGTTCATTAGTTATTTGGATTGTTGGTAATATGGTTCTTTGGAGTTACCAATGTTTACGCTTTGGGTATTTCGTATTCTTCTCCTCTTTTCGCTCCTGCAACTGCATCACCATCTTGGGATACGGGTCCGCATTGGAATCCCACTTGAGCGTTGCCTTGTATGGCTTGAGCGAGCGGGTGGAAATGAATTGGAACATCACACCCTTGTCTCCGGATTTAAGCACACTCGCAATTTCCGCAGCCTCAAAATCCCGACCGAATTGCCGCTTGTAGATCCGCCCCTTACCCTTTGATAGCGTCCAAAATTCAGCATGATCCACAAGCTCCCCAAACGGCGTCTGAATCCCCGTAGGATTTCCGGCTGGCATCTGGCTCCCGTTTCCTGTCTGGCCTTCCGCTTTTTGTTCGCGATCCGGAAAGGTAAACCCAAGAACCGGAGATTTGTATTTCTCGTCATATCCCTTGTATTCCAGTCCCGCGCTGAACGGCTTACCCGCTTTCGATACGAATCCTTTCAGTTCCGGCAAGGCTCCTTCCTCCAAGAGAGTTTTCCATTCCGAGAAATCCATCCTTCGGGTTGACACCACTTTTGCCAACCGCCCATACCCCGGACAATACCATGCCTTCTCGTCCTCCGTGATGGGTGCGCCCAAGTGGTCCGGATGAAAACTTGTGTGTTCGCTTTCCTGACGCTCAGGGCGAGAAGATCGCGGAGACTCTCCTTCAACTCCACCCAACACAACCAGACTCGCCCTGATGTTTTTCTCAATGCCTGACATGAATGTATCCACCGTCATCTGACCGGCTTCAACCGTTTTTAATTGATCTTCCCAGATCGCAGTTTCGCATGGATCAATAAGGCGTGGCAGATTCTTTTCGAGAATTCCAAACAGCTTCTGACTCTTTTCGGTTGAGCGGATATTCTTCTTCTCCAGCCTCAAAAATCCGTTGTCTTTGAGCCCTTTCAAAATCGCACCCCGCGTCGCCGGTGTGCCAAGTCCGGATCCTTCTTTCAGAATTTTCTTATGTTCAGGGTCCGCTACAAATTTGGCGACATTTTCCATGTCCTCCAAAAGCGAGCCCTCCGTGTAGTGGGAAGGCGGCTTTGTCTGCTTTGACACAACCTCCACCCGTTCAAAACAACCGGCTTCTCCGTTCGTCACGTTGGGAAGATCCACCCTCTTGCCTTCGCTTCCCCATACTTCACGCCAACCCGCAGACACAGGAACAGTCCCCTTCACGGAAAACACAATACCGTCGCCGGTATCGGCTGAAATAGTGGAAGCGTCATAGACGTAATCCGGATAGAAATTTCCCATGTAAGCGCGACAAATCGCATCATAGGCCAATTGCTCGTCACGGCTCAGACTCGACAAATTTGCCTTCTGCTTAGTTGGGATGATGGCATGGTGAGCCGTCACCTTTGCCGTGTCGAAAACCGTTTTCCGGTATTCCGGTTGCGTTGGAACCGTCACACCGAGAACCGCAGCAACATTGCCCAATATCACCGGCGCATCCGTCCGCTGCTCATCCGGCAGAAATGTGCAATCGGTTCGCGGGTACGACGTGTATTTGTGCTTCTCGTAGAGAGCTTGCATCACATCGAGGGTTTTGTCGGCTGACCAGCCCCATTCCTTGTTCGCGTGTTTTTGGATCCCCGCCAAATCAAAGAGCTTCGGCGGGGCCGTCCGCTTGCGCTCTTTCGTCACAGTCAACGGATGGGTTGAACCCTCAACCCGAGCAATAATAGATTCCACTTCCGCCTTGTTGAAAATCCGGTCATTCTCTCCAGGTGCATAGGCGAGTTCAACGGCCTGACCGCTTTCGGTCCTCACCTCAGCCTTCGCCTCAAAATAATCCTTGGGACGGAAATTTGCAATTTCACGTTCGCGCCGCACAACCAACCCGAATGTCGGAGTCTGAACACGGCCAATGTTCAGCACCTCTTTGTA
>Ga0209510_1002777_pt1 | contig 17380 bp, 18 predicted proteins | sample BiotimSIPDNA_FD_185749 | JGI IMG/M metagenome (GOLD analysis project Ga0209510, IMG submission 185749) | Anaerobic biogas reactor microbial communites from Washington, USA - Biogas_R1 time_0 SIP DNA (SPAdes) (version 2) | ecosystem: Engineered > Bioreactor > Anaerobic > Unclassified | place... | reverse complement strand
CACTGTTTTTGTGTTATGCACCGGCTGATGACCCGCAAATTGCCATTGCTGTAGTAGTGGAAAAAGGAGCCTGGGGCTCGAATGTAGCACCTATAGCCAGAGATATAATAGACGAGTACTTTGGCCTGAAAAAAGCTAATGCCGGCAGCTCAGAGCTAAAGACGGAGTTGCCAGTGCTTAACCAATAGGCAGCGTGAGTAATCATGAATAAAGATGTAGCTAATGCCGTTTATGGATATAGATTTAGCTGACACGAAATGTTACACTTGAGATAATCGGCGCTAACTGCACTATATCTTTTAAATCCGATTTAGTGCTTGTCTAATTGAAGGAATAATGTAATAATGGATTATGTAAAATACATCTTGGATCATAATGATTTTAAGTAACTTGTAAATCATTCCGAATTCAGTTAATACAGCAAGGGGATCTGGTTTATATGGATGAAAACATTATCAGCTTTAAGGCGACTGTAAATGGTTTGATCCTCATCATGCGAGATGAGGATGATTTCGAGACCATTTATGAGCATATTGCCCAAAAGCTGGAGTCTTCCGGAAGATTTTTTAAGGGTGCCAGCATGACAGTTAAATACCGTGGGAAAAAACTGACTCCGGAGCAGGAGCAGAAAATTGCCGTGCTCATCTCAAAAAAAGCTAAAATGGAGATTAAAGGTATTGAGGAGGATGTCTCGGTACCAGAGCCTGAGTCGGATCCGGAAAGCAGCCAGAAGACAGTAAACAAACCTAAAATGAAGCTCCTCTTCTTCAAAGGACTGGAGGAAGGCTTGACCAAGTTCCATAAGGGAACGGTCAGATCAGGCCGGCTTATTAGCTTTGATGGCAATGTGGTTATCATTGGTGATGTCAATCCTGGCGGTGAGGTGATTGCAACGGGTAACGTTGTCGTAATGGGATCGCTGCGCGGGATGGTACATGCGGGAGCTGATGGCAACAAGGAGGCGATTGTTGCAGCTTTAAGCCTGCAGCCTACACAGCTTCGAATAGCAGATGTCATTACCAGGCCACCAGATACAAAGGAAGACAGGCAGGGATTCATTCCCGAATTGGCTTTTGTTAAGGATGACCTTGTTTATATTGACAGGTTTTTGCCACAGCATATGTAGTCATTTTGCGATGTTACATCGTTAAAGCTTTATATGTAAAGTGAATGATATGAACTTCAGCGGACATAGGAGGTATTTGGATGGGAGAAGTCATTGTAATTACATCTGGGAAGGGCGGTGTCGGTAAAACGACAACAACCGCAAACATCGGTACCGGACTTGCATTAGCCGGACAGAAGGTGGTTCTTGTCGACACGGATATCGGACTGAGGAATCTTGACGTTGTGATGGGCTTGGAAAACAGGATTGTCTATGACCTGGTGGACGTGGTGGAAGGCTTTTGTCGGGTTAAGCAGGCGCTTATAAAGGACAAGCGCTACGAAGGACTTTATCTCTTGCCGGCTGCTCAGACGAGGGATAAAACCTCTGTAAATCCTCAGCAAATGATGAAGCTTTGTCAGGAACTGAAAGAGGAGTATGACTACATACTGGTGGATTGCCCGGCAGGTATTGAGCAGGGCTTCAAAAATGCTATAGCGGGGGCAGACAGGGCAATTGTTATAACCACTCCTGAGGTTTCAGCAGTTAGGGACGCGGATAGAATTGTGGGGCTTCTGGAGGCAAATGAGCTTAGGAATCCAAAGCTGTTGATAAACCGAATGCGTATTGACATGGTCAAGCGTGGCGACATGATGTCAATTGACGATATTATTGATATTTTGGCTATCGGACTTATAGGTGTGGTTCCTGATGATGAGAGGATTGTTGTTTCTACAAATAGAGGTGAGCCTGTGATTAATGATGAGAAATCCGGCGCGGGTCAGGCATACCGAAACATAGTAAGGAGAATAAAAGGTGAGGAAGTTCCTTTTATGAGCTTTGACAACGATCAGGGTTTTATGATTAAACTAAAGAAACTACTCGGCCTGAAGGCGGACTGAAAGGGAGGGGAGTAAATGCTGTTCGATTTAGACAAAATATTCGGCAAAAAAAAGAACTCCAAGGATGTAGCCAAAGACAGACTGAAGTTGGTATTGATTCATGACCGTGCAAATGTTTCACCTCAGTTTTTGGAAATGATAAAGAGTGAAATCATTAAGGTCATTTCAAGCTATATGGATATTGACGAAAGTGCTTTGGACATACAATTGACAAAAACCAAGAGCGATGATGGAGAGAATTTCGTGCCTGCGCTCTATGCAAGTATTCCTATAAGAAACATTAAGAAAAGTGGAAAGTGAGCCCTGGGTATATTATTGAAAAGGTAAAGGCAGGATGAACATTGCACTAATAGCACATGACAATAAAAAAGAGTTGATGGTAGATTTGTGCATCGCTTATAAGACAATTCTTCAGCAGCATTGTCTTTTTGCAACCGGTACTACTGCGTCATTTATTTCGGAGGGAGTTGGACTTAGCGTCTACCGATTTTCTCCCGGACCGCTTGGTGGTGCTCAACAAATATCTGCAAGAGTTTCTCTTAATGAGATTGATTTGGTGATATTCCTCAGAGACCCCGTAAGCCCGCGGGAATATGAGCCGGATATTAATTCCCTACTGCGCTTGTGCGATATGAATAATATCCCCTTTGCCACAAATATTGCGACAGCAGAAATGCTGATTAAGGGTCTTGAAAGAGGCGACCTGCTCTGGCGTGAGCAGAAGTGAAGAGGTAGCCATGACGGCGAAATTATGCATCGGACTACATTGATGACAAGCTATGATAGTACCCTAACTCGATTTTATAGCGGCCGAATAGGCCGCTTCTTTATTTCCTGTATACATAAAAATATCATTCCAGCAATATAATCTACCATACGGATATATTAAGTGTGCACTTATAGCCTTTGAAGTTTTGTTACTTTGTGCAGGGGATGAGAGGATATGGATAGATCCATGGCCAGACAAAGATATTCAGCAAGTCGGTCTATGCGAAACAGACGAAGAAGAGCACCTCAAAGAAGCGGAGGTCTTCGCAAACTGATTCTATTTCAGTCACTTATTTGTGTTCTTTTGTTTCTGATGATTATTATCACAAAAAATATTCATATGTCTGCAACTGATTATATCACTGCTCAAATTAAGTATGTGCTGGAGCACGATGTGGAGCCTAAAAGTACTTTTTCCAATGCAGGAAAGCTTCTTGCTGATGTGCGGGACAGTATTTTTCCTGAATCAGGCACGGCGACAAAATACCTCGATACACCAAGCAATTCCCTGGCATCAAAGGACCTCACGACATCACACAAACCCAACACTTCAAACGACTTTGAAGCCTCAAATAATCCCGAAGCCTCAAATAATCCTGAAGCCTCAGACAATCGACTGGCTCAAGCGCTTGAAGAGCTTCCTGCCATGGAGGGAAATCTTTCAATGTCTGAAAGAGAGGTCAATGAAGGCGGTGATGATGGTTTTATTTTGACAGCCGAGCCGGAAACAACAGTATTATCTGCAAGCAGCGATTGGGAAAATGACAGCAATCAGAGCGACTTACAGCTGCTAAGCCCTGTCGCGGGAACACTTGCTACGGATTATGGCCAGATTAGTGTCGGTGGAAATGTAAAGATTCATTCGGGCATTGATATACTTGTAGAACGAAGAAGCAATGTGAAAGCCGCGCTCGATGGTATTGTTGCCAAAACAGGGTCCAGTGCGCAATACGGTAATTACATCATGATAGGGCACGGTGATGATTTGGAAACTGTTTATGCTCATTGCTCGGACATACTTGTTAAGACGGGCGAAAATGTTAGTAAAGGGGATGTAATAGCTCAGGTCGGTGATGACAGTATTTCCGTAGGGAGCCACCTTCATTTTGAAGTGTGGTTGAATGGAAACAATGTAGACCCGCTTGAATACATCAGTGTAGGCGACAGGTGAGATTTAGGACCGGAGATGTTGAACTCAGAGTAAGCTTTTTTGTAATAATTATGCCAATCGTCATGCTGATTGCAGGCTATATAAAGGAATATGGCATGGCGTTTTTTTCTGTTGCACTCCATGAGCTGAGCCATGCTACAGTTGCAGCTTTTTATGGAATCAAGCCTGATAGAATATCAATAACGCCTGTGGGATTTAAGGCCACAATTCGTTACAGGGATTTTAGCCGGGATATTTTGCTAAAAATCTATGCAGCCGGACCCGCCTCGAGCATTCTGCTTTTTTCCATTGCAATATTGCTGCAGAGCATATTTCATATTTCCCCTGAGGAGCTCGGACAGCTGGCTATGACAAACCTCTTACTTGCCTTATTCAACCTGTTGCCGGCCTTTCCTCTTGATGGGGGGATGATTTTCCAGCTGCTGCTTTCAGACAGGATAGGTTTGCTGGCGGCAGGAAAAGCAGTGCGTATAATAGCACTGATTATATCGGCTGTAACTATTCTAGCCGGCGTAATTCAGTTCTATATAAGTGCCGTTAACACTAGCCTTATAAGTGCCGCCGATATTAGCCTTATTATGATTGGAGTTTATATCCCTATTATTTTAAAAGATGCAGGAATGGAGAGTGCTTTTATGAATGTTCAACAAATACTGTTCAGGCGAACCAGATTGATGAAAAGAGGTATTTATCCTGCGCGGGACCTGGTCGTGACCAGAAATACCAGGCTGGGAGATACGCTTACAAGTATGGATTTCGACAGATTTCACATAATCTACGTATTGGATGATGATCTGCGTCTCATGAGGGTATTTACAGAAAGTGAAATCATGGATGCGCTTTCTGGTGATTTTGGGAACATAACATTCGAGCAGCTGATGGTCAAAGTGCCTGAGACAGTGAGCATTGATACTAAAAAAGCATAGTAAGGGCTACTATGCTCTCTCTCAGATACTCTCCAATATTTCAGCAGTTGATTTTGGCCTGTTCATCGTATAAAGGTGAATGCCGTCTGCACCATTAGCGATGAGGTCCCGAATCTGGAGCGCGGCATATTCTATTCCGGCCTTTCTCATATCCTCGGGGTTATCTTGATATTTGTCCATAACTAATACCAGCTTTGCCGGGATGGAGCAGCCGCTCTTTGCTGCGATTGATTTAATCTGATCGGCTCTGAATACAGGCATGATACCGGCTTCAACAGGGCAGTTGATGCCTATCCTGCGAGCCTTTTCAATGAAATCAAAATACAAGCGATTGTCAAAGAAAAGCTGTGTTACTAATAAATCAGTACCCGCATCGACCTTTCTTTTCAGGTGCTTCAAGTCTTCGCTAAGCCTGAGAGAGTCAACATGTCCTTCCACATATGCGGCTGCGGCAATGCAAATATCGCTGGATTTTCTTATGTGCTCAATCAAGTCATATGCGTATTTATAAGCGCCTTTTAAAAAGTCAAAGTCAGGTTGATTGGCGGGAGGGTCTCCTCTTAGAGCTAATACATTTTCCAGACCGATTTCACGCATGGAGTCTAGCATACCATCGATTTCATTCTTTGAGTGGCCTACGCATGTTAAATGTGCCATGCTTTCTATATGATGTATGTTCTTTATTCTTGAGGCGATTTCCAGTGTCCGTCCCTTCTGACTTCCGCCTGCACCATAGGTGATGCTCATATAGTCGGGCTTTAGCGCCTCGAACTGTTCCAAGCGATCGAATAACGTGTCTATTGGCACGTCAGGCTTTGGTGGAAATATTTCAAAGGATATGACTGGTTTACCAGTTCTAAATAAATCGATAATTTTCATGGCTTCCTCCAATAATGCATACTGCTAATTAGATTATAGCATACGCTAAAAGAAAGTCAAGTACAGTTAAAAACAATTAAATACAGTTATATTACGCTTAATGTCGGCGACGGTTGAAATAATTATAGGTTTTCTCTAGTATAGATTTGGAAGTGTAATTACTATTAGATAAGGGATGGAATTATTGAAGTTTACCCTGCGTTGGTATAGAATATGAAATTGACAATTAAGTTATTGCGACAGCTATAGAGTAGATAGTTTTAGTATATTAAAGATGGGTAATAATAAAGCTGGGAGGTAGCATATGTATAGGATTGTCAAGAAAAGAATCCTGAATCCGACCGTTAAACTGATGGAGGTAGAAGCGCCATATATAGCCAAAAAGGCAGAGCCGGGTCAGTTTATCATGCTCAGGGTCAGTGAAGATGGAGAGAGAATACCGCTGACAATTGCTGACTATGACAGACAAGAGGGCACGGTGACGATTATTTTTCAGGAGGTTGGCAAGACGACCAGACTTCTTGGGGAATTGGAGCAGGGAGACAGTATCCTTGATTTTGCAGGCCCGCTTGGCGTTGCAAGTCATTTGGGGGGCTATAAAAAGGCAGCCGTAATCGGAGGCGGTCTCGGAACTGCCATAGCTTACCCTCAGGCAAAGAAGCTCCATGAGCTGGGAGCTGAGGTTGATGTTATTGCAGGGTTCAGGGACAGTAGCCTGATTATTCTTGAAAAGGAGCTAGAGCAGGTCAGCAGCCGTTTATTTATTGCTACCGATGACGGTTCAAATGGCAATAAGGGCTTTGTTACAGATGTCCTGGACAAGCTCATTAAAGAGGGCAACCAATATGATCTGGTAGTTGCGATTGGCCCGTTGATAATGATGAAAATGGTTTCCCTGCTTACAAAGCCCTATGGAATTAAAACGATTGTCAGTATGAATTCAGTGATGATTGATGGCACAGGTATGTGTGGAGGATGCCGCGTTACTGTAGGCGACCAAACTAAGTTTTCCTGTGTGGATGGCCCGGATTTTGACGGACACATGGTTGATTTTGATGAAGCAATGAGAAGACAGACGATGTATAAGGGTCAGGAGAAGCAATCTCTGGAAGCGCACATCTGTAGACTGGGAGGTGCTTTTAATGGCTGATATGTCATTGAAAAAATATGAAATGCCTCATCAGAACGCCAAGGTAAGGAGCAGCAATTTTAAGGAGGTAGCTCTGGGCTACACCGAAGAGACGGCCATGAAGGAAGCGAACAGATGCCTTCAGTGCAAGCACAAGCCATGTGTAGCGGGGTGCCCTGTGAATGTTCAGATACCGGAGTTTATTAAGCTAATAGGTGAGGGCGATTTTGAGGGCGCCTGTGAAAAAATAAAGGAGACGAACAGTCTGCCTGCAATATGCGGAAGGGTTTGCCCTCAGGAATCTCAATGCGAGCAGCTTTGCGTAAGAGCGAAAAAAGGAGAAGCTGTTGGCATAGGCAGGCTGGAGAGGTTTGCTGCCGACTGGTTTATGGAAAATAGACAAGACAATACCGAGTGTACCATACGCAATGGCAAAAAAGTGGCTGTAATTGGCTCCGGGCCTGCCGGCTTGACCTGTGCAGGCGATTTAGCCAAGAAGGGCTATGAAGTGACTATATTTGAGGCCTTTCATGTGCCAGGCGGCGTATTGATGTATGGCATACCTGAATTCAGGCTGCCCAAGGCCCTTGTTCAAAAGGAAATAGAATCGGTCAAGCAGCTGGGAGTCAACATTATGACCAATATGGTCATAGGCAAGGTCCTGTCACTGGATGAGCTCGTTGAAGAAGGCTTTGAGGCCATTTTTATAGGAAGTGGAGCCGGATTGCCCAGCTTCTTGGGGATCCCGGGAGAGAATCTGAACGGTGTTTACTCCGCAAATGAGTTTCTAACCAGGATAAACCTAATGAAGGCATACAAGTATCCGGAGGCCGACACTCCGGTTAGGGTAACAAAGAATGTGGCAGTTGTGGGCGGAGGAAACGTAGCGATGGATGCTGCAAGGTGTGCCAAGAGACTTGGTGCTGAAAATGTATACATTGTTTACAGGCGTTCCGAGGAGGAAATGCCAGCAAGAATAGAAGAGGTGCATCATGCTAAGGAGGAAGGCATTATATTAAAAATTTTGAGCAATCCCACCAGGATCATAGGCACTGAGGATGGGTGGGTTAAAGGCATGGAATGCATTGAAATGGAGCTGGGTGAGCCCGATGCATCCGGTAGAAGAAGGCCCGTGCCCAAGGAAGGCTCCGAGCATGTGCTGGAGGTGGAAACCGTAATCATGGCAATAGGCCAGTCGCCTAATCCCCTTATAAAATCCACCACACCCGACCTTGAGACACAAAAATGGGGAGGCATCATTGTTAATGAGGATACAGGAGCCACCAGCAAGGAAGGAGTATATGCGGGAGGAGACGCTGTCACCGGAGCTGCCACTGTTATACTGGCAATGGGAGCCGGAAGGAAAGCTGCGACAGCCATCGACGAGTATTTGAGCAGGTAGAATTAGTGGGCTCATTCATTAATTATTTGAATGAGCCTTTCATAGAAACATCTTGTTTAACCTAGCAACAATGTTATAATTGTATATATACAGGAGGTGGGAGGATGTCTGTTGCCATACTGAAGCAAATTAAGGAAGCTGAAGAGAAGGCCGAGCGAATTGAGCTTGATGCCACTCAGAAAGCAAAGGATATCGTTGCAGCCGCAAGGAAGAATGCCTTGGATTTGAAGAGTAAAGCACTTGAACAGGCTGAGGATGAAGCGGCAAAGCTGGTTAGCTCTTCTGAGGACAAGGCGCAAAGAGATATAGATGGTATAAAGGAGCAGATACAAGCCCAATGTGATGAAATAAAAGAAAAATCGAGTGATAAGATCAATGATGCAGTGGATTTCATAGTTGGAAGGATTGTGAAACCATGATTGTCAAGATGAACAAGGTTACGATTCTGGGAATGGAGGATCAGCGTGAAGCGCTGATTCAAAGCTTGATGGATATCGGGGCCCTAGAGATAAGCGTTAATGACAAGGAAGAATATGAGGAGCTTGCAAACTCGCTTAATGTGCAGGCTGAAATATCTGACATCGAAGGTAGAATTGCAGATATTGCTACTGCATTGGACAGCTTGGACAAATACTGTCCCGTGAAGAGGGGCTTGTTTCAGAGCCGCCGCGAGGTCAGTAAATCAGAGCTTGCAAAGCAATTAATGGATAAAGACTCCATATGGCGTGCTATCAGAAGCATTAAAGAGCAGGAAGAAAATCTTGTTCAGTCGAAGAATGAAGAGAATAAGTTGGACAATATGATAGCTACACTTCTCCCATGGAAGGATTACAAGCTACCGCTTGAGGTTGCCGGGACAGGGAAGACTGTTGTTTTGCCGGGGACGATTCCCGGCTTCATGGATTTATCAAAGCTGGAAAATGATTTGAACGATAATGCCCCCTATTCACATATGAGTGTTATTAAAAGTGATAAGGATCAGCACTATATTTTTGTAGTATACCATCAGAGCATAGAGCAGGAATGCTTATCATGCCTTAAGGCCTACGGTTTTACCAAGGTATCCTTTCCTGAAATGTCCGGCACGGCGAATGAGAATATCGAAAAGCTGCAGACAGGTCTTAGCAAAATCGAAGAGGATAGAGTCAATTCAATCAAGAGAATTAAGAGCCATAGTGAGGATAGAGCTTCCATGGAGGCACTGTATGACAGCCTTGGCATGGAAAGATCGCGGATAGAAGCTGCGGGAAGGGTATTAAGAACGCAGAGGGTTTTTCTGATTAATGGGTGGATACCTGAGGAAATTGCGCAAAAGGCCAAAGAATATCTTGAGTCCACCTATACTCTCAGCATGGATGTTAGGGAGCCAGATGAGGACGAGGAGTTCCCCGTTCTTCTTGAGAATAGGGGGATTGCAGAGGTGGGCGAACCTGTCTCAAATATGTACAGCCTTCCAAGCAGCCGGGAAATCGATCCAAACACTGTAATGACTCCCTTTTTCATTATGTTTTTCGGTCTTATGCTGTCAGACGGGGGCTATGGATTAATCATGGCTCTGGCCGCGGGTTTTGCTTTAAAACGCTTTAAGCTTGATGATGGGAATCGTAAATTTGCCAAGCTGCTGTTTTACTGCGGTCTTGCTACGGTCTTTTGGGGAGCCATGTTTGGAAGCTGGTTTGGGATAGATGCCCTTACGAAGTATGGCTTGTGGCTAAATCCGGTCGAGACGCCCGAATTGTTCCTCAGCTGGTCGCTGCTTTTCGGCGTAATTCACTTATATGCGGGTTTTGCCATGCAGGCGGCAAATCTTATTAAGAAGAGGAGATATTTGGATGCTGTTTTAGATGTTGTGCCCAGGTATCTTTTTTATACGGGAGTTATTATGCTGCTACTGCCTTATGTACCTGAGGTCAATGTAGAGGCAGTGACCCCTCTGGTCGGCATTGGCAAGTATTTGGCTATTGTTGGCGCCATCGCCATGATTATCACTCAGGGACGCAGAAATAAAAATATATTTACCAAGGTCTTTGGGGGAATTTACAGCCTTTATGATGTTGTCGGCTTTATGAGCGATATATTATCATATTCAAGGCTCATGGCTCTGGGCCTCGCCACAGGCATAATCGCTTCAATCGTTAATCAAATGAGTGCTATGTTTGACTTTCCGGCGCTTCTAAAGTTTATATTGATGGCGGCCGTTTTGCTTGTTGGCCATGTTATCAACTTTGCAATTAATGCGTTGGGAGCATATGTTCACTCCTGCAGGCTTCAATACCTAGAGTTTTTTGGTAAGTTCTTCACAGGCGGGGGCAAAGCCTTCGAACCTTTGAAAGCAAATACAAAATATATTGCAGTTAAATCCGATGGGGTAGTTTAGAGGCCTGTTGCCTGGACAGACGTCTGCTATCCGCATCAATTTAAACTAAATGGAGGATTGAAAACTATGAAATTTATTGACGGACAATTGTTAGCTTTACTGGGTGCTACTATCGCATTTTTAGTTTCCGGCATCGGTTCATCCAAGGGAGTTGGAACGGCCGGTCAGGCAGGTGCAGGGGTTTTGACAGAGGATCCGTCCAAGTTTGGGTCCGTTGTTATTTTGGAAGCTCTGCCCAGTACACAGGCGATTTATGGTTTCGTTATTGCCTTTCTAATCATTGGCAGAATTACACCCGACATGTCGGTAATTGAAGGCCTCCATCTTTTGACAGCCGGAATTCCGGTTGGCTTTGTGGGATGGATATCAGCTATTTATCAGGGTAAGGTGGCAACAGCAGGAATCCAGTTGATTGGGAAGCGTCCTGAGGCTCTCGGAAGCGCAATAACCCTTGCACTTATGGTTGAGATGTTTGCTATTCTATCACTCATTGTTTCCATATTGATGATTGGATAATACCGAGTGGTCCAGGCCTCGGCATGCAATACAGAATATGAAGTATCATTGGCGATAGTGATTTTTTTGTAATTTGCAATAGGATAATAAAGGAGCATTCCAAATGACAGGAACGGAAAAGATACTGGAGAAAATTATTCAGGATGCCAAAGCCAGAGCTCTGGCAATTGAAGAGCAGGCAGGCCAGGAAGCCGGTGCTATTATGGATCAGGCTTCACAGGAGGCCGGACTGAAGAGGGCGGAGCTTCTGGAGAGGGCGCAGGCTGATGGCGCGCAGTCGTATAAGCGTCTTATTGCTGTAGCCGGTTTGGAAGGGCGGAAGGAGCTCCTTCGTGCAAAGCAGGATGTCATCGACACTGCGTTTGCAAGAGCTCTGGACAAGGTGTGTGGACTTCCGGATTCCGAGTATCAGAAGCTGCTGGAGGATTTGATAGCCGATGCTGTTGATAAGGATGGGGGCGAAATACTCCTTTCAGAAAAAGATGCAAAGCGCCTGGATAGCAAGTTTATCAGCAATATAAATCAGCGCCTTAGGGCATCTGGAAAAGGCGGGAGCGTAAAGCTTTCCAGTCGGTATATCAATACTGCAGGCGGATTTGTTTTGAAAATCGGTGACATGGAGATAAACAGTACATTTGAGATACTGTTCGGTATGCTACGAACTGAGCTTGAAAATGAAGTGGTAAAGATGCTGTTTAGTGATTGATTATGCAAGCAGTCCTTACCACAAACTGTTTTTGAGGAGTAACGATGTTAAGAATAAAAGAAGATGATTATGCATATTCCTCTGCTCGCATCAGGGTGAAGGAAACGAAGCTGCTGGGTAAAAGCCATTTCGACAGGATGCTTGACGCGTCTTCTGCTGATGATGCTTATAAGGTGCTGATAGAATCGGAGTATGGGATACCCGGCCGGAATACACCCGGCGTATTCGCTTATGAAGAGCTGCTGGCTGATGAAATGAAGAAATGCTATACACTTCTATTGGAAATGGCGCCGCAACCGGAAGTGGTAAAGGCCTTCCAGAGAAGGCATGATTTTTTCAATATCAAGGTATTGCTAAAAGCCGAGTTTTCGGGGAAGGAAATGTCCGGTATTTTAATGGATACGGGGACCTTCGATAAGGAAGTCATGACGAGCATGATCAGGGAGCGGGATTATAGGGAGCTCACGCCAATAATGCAGGAGGCTGTCGAACAGGCGCGGGAATTATTCTCGAAAACGCAGGATCCACAAATTGTGGATATTATACTGGACAAGGCGTCTTATCACCAGCTGGTCATTGACTTGGACAATATCAAAAGCCCCTTTCTTCAAAGACTTGCGGTATTGATAACGGATACCACGAATATTAAGATGTTTATTCGTGCCAGATCTTTGAACAAGTCATGGGATTTCATAGAGAAGATACTTTTAAAGGATGGGACGATTGCGCAAGAGCTTTATTTTGAAAGCAGCGGTAAGCCCATAGATGATTTTGTCGAGCTAATTCGCTCAAGTGAATATGCAGATGTGGTTGAAAGAGGCTGGGAAATATCCAGGAAGAATAAGAACAGCGCATATCTGGAGAAGCTGCTGGATAATACCATTATGGAGTATGTCCGCGGAGCCAAGTTCGTGACAATGGGAGTAGAGCCTCTGATTGCATATTTATTTGCAAAGGAAGCCGAGATTAGGAATGTCAGAATTATTATGACCGGCAAGATCAACAAGCTGTCTGTTGATCTGGTGCGGGAAAGGTTACGGGAAAGCTATGTATAAGATAGGTGTAATAGGAGAGAAGGATGCTGTGCTGGGTTTCATTGCCCTTGGCTTCTCGGTATTTCCGGTGGAGAACAGGGAGCAGGCCGCCAAGGTTCTATCTGAATTGGCCGAGGATCAGTATGCAGTGATCTATGTTACGGAGCAGACAGCGGTTAATATAAAAGATGAGATTGATCAATACCGGGAAAGCCGTTTTCCGGCCATCATACCCATTCCCGGAATTCAGGGAAGCCTTGGAATAGGTATGCAGGGCGTGAAGAAGTGTGTCGAAAAGGCAGTAGGAGCCGACATTCTTTTCCGGGACGAGTAATTTTCCGGAAAGAGCAGGATATAACGAGCAAGTGTAGACATGAGGAGATTAATCAGATGTTTGCGTAACATGCAAGCAGCCTGTACTGAAAGCGAGGGATATTGGTTGAGCCATGGAAGAATAAGCAAGGTATCGGGTCCTTTGGTAATAGCTGAAGGAATGCGAGATGCTAACATGTTCGACGTGGTACGTGTCAGCGAGGAACGACTAATTGGTGAAATACTGGAGATACGCGGGGACAGAGCATCAATACAGGTTTATGAGGAAACATCCGGTCTTAAGCCGGGCGGCCCGGTTGTAACTACCGGGGAGCCACTCAGCGTGGAATTAGGACCGGGCTTGCTGGAGAATATTTTTGACGGCATACAGAGGCCTCTGGAAGTGATGCGTGAAGCCGTGGGAAGTAATATTACCAGAGGAGTTACCATTCCCGCACTGGATCGTGAGAAAAAGTGGCTGTTTAAGCCGGTCGCTGCAGTTGGAGACAAGCTGATTGCAGGTGATATCATTGGAACGGTTCAGGAAAACGCTATTTTTGAGCACAGGATTATGATGCCTGTAGGACTCGAGGGTAGCATTGAAGCAATCCATGAGGGAGAGTTTACCATTGAAGAAACTGTGGCTGTTATCAAGACAGCTGATGGTAGAAGCCAGAATTTACAGATGATGCAGAAATGGCCTGTTCGAAGGGAAAGGCCTTATAAAGAAAAGCTATCCCCCGAGGAGCCTTTGATTACTGGGCAGAGAATAATAGATACGCTATTTCCTATCGCAAAGGGTGGGGTAGCTGCAATTCCGGGTCCGTTTGGGAGCGGTAAGACCGTTGTACAGCATCAGCTGGCAAAATGGTCTGATGCTGATTTGGTGGTTTATATCGGATGCGGTGAGCGTGGTAACGAAATGACAGACGTTCTTATGGAGTTCCCGGAGCTGAAGGATCCCAAAAGTGGAGATTCTCTTATGAAGAGGACGGTTTTGATTGCCAATACTTCTGATATGCCGGTTGCAGCTCGTGAAGCGTCTATTTATACAGGGATAACCATTGCGGAGTATTTCCGTGACATGGGCTATTCTGTGGCTCTTCTTGCAGATTCCACCTCCCGTTGGGCCGAGGCTCTGCGTGAGATGTCGGGAAGACTTGAAGAAATGCCCGGTGAGGAAGGTTATCCCGCCTATCTTTCATCTCGTCTTGCTCAATTTTATGAGCGCGCGGGAAAGGTTATCACAATAGGGTCTAAAGGCCGTCAGGGCTCGCTTTCGGCAATTGGTGCTGTTTCGCCTCCGGGTGGTGATATTTCTGAGCCTGTTACCCAGGCGACGCTTAGGATAGTAAAGGTTTTCTGGGGGCTTGATTCCAACCTTGCCTACAGCCGTCACTTCCCGGCTATTAACTGGCTAACCAGCTATTCTTTGTACACGGACAAAATGACAGATTGGTACTCCGACAATATTTCAAGGGATCTCAATGGCTACCGCTCCGATATGATGAGAATATTGCAGGAGGAAGCGGAGCTGGATGAAATCGTCAGATTGGTAGGTGTAGATGCCTTGTCGGCAAGAGATAGGGTTACGATGGAGGCGGCACGCTCAATACGTGAGGATTTCCTGCATCAGGATGCATTCCATGAGATAGATACCTATTCAACGATGAGCAAGCAATATAGGATGCTGAAGCTGATACTTTCTTACTACTACATGGCACAGGATGCCGTAAAGAAGAATGTAGACTTGAAAAAGCTTTTTGAACTGCCGGTTAGGGAAAGAATCGGACGTGCGAAAAACGTTCCTCAAGATCGCGTTGAGGAGGAGTTTGGTGAGATTGAGAAGGAGCTGTCAGATCAAATGGATGCACTGCTTTCAAAGGAGGGTGAATAAGCATGTTGAAGGAATATCGTTCTATAGCCGAGGTTGCTGGCCCTTTAATGATGGTGCAAAATGTTGAAGGCGTAGCTTATAACGAATTAGGAGAAATTGAGTTGGCCAATGGCGAGCTTCGCCGTTGCAAGGTCTTGGAGATTGATGGGTCAAATGCTGTTGTTCAGCTGTTTGAAAGCGCCGTTGGTATCAATCTTTCGTCCAGTAAGGTGCGCTTTATGGGCCGTAGCATGGAGATGCCGGTTTCTATGGATATGCTGGGACGTGTCTTTGACGGCCTTGGCAAGCCTATAGACGGGGGTCCTGAGATTATCCCCGATGACAGGGTTGATATAAATGGACTACCGATGAATCCTGCGGCACGCGACTACCCTTCGGAGTTTATTCAGACCGGTATATCGGCAATTGATGGGTTGAATACACTTGTGCGTGGACAGAAGCTGCCCATTTTCTCCGGCTCAGGATTGCCTCACGCCCAGTTGGCAGCGCAAATAGCCCGTCAGGCAAAGGTTCTTGGAACCGACAGCAAATTTGCGGTTGTATTCGGAGCAGTTGGAATTACCTTTGAGGAGGCAGACTTCTTCGTCAGCGACTTTAAGAGAACGGGAGCCATTGACAGGGCTGTATTGTTTATGAATCTTGCCAATGATCCGGCGGTTGAAAGAATATCTACTCCGCGTATGGCACTATCTGCCGCCGAGTATCTTGCTTTTGAGAAAGGCATGCATGTACTAGTTATTTTGACCGATATTACTAATTACGCCGAAGCCCTTCGTGAGGTTTCAGCAGCGCGTAAGGAGGTGCCTGGACGCCGTGGATATCCGGGCTACCTGTATACTGACCTGGCTTCACTCTATGAGCGTGCGGGCAGGAAGAAGGGCTACGATGGCAGTATTACACTGATACCGATTCTGACTATGCCTGAGGACGACAAAACACATCCTATTCCTGACCTGACCGGTTATATCACAGAGGGGCAGATAATTTTGAGTCGTGAGCTCTACAAAAAGGGCATTATGCCTCCCATAGATGTTCTGCCATCCTTATCACGTCTTAAGGATAAGGGAATTGGCGAAGGGAAAACCCGTGAGGACCATGCCAACACAATGAATCAGCTTTTTGCAGCATATGCAAGGGGCAAGGAAGCCAAGGAGCTGGCTGTTATTCTTGGTGACGCGGCCCTGACGGATGCAGACAAGCTTTATGCAAAGTTTGCTGATGCTTTTGAGTCCGAGTATGTGTCACAGGGCTTCGATACGGACAGATCCATTGTCGAAACGCTGGAGCTTGGATGGAAGCTGTTATCCATATTGCCGGCTGGTGAGTTGAAGCGTATTAGGCAGGAGTTTATTGACAAATACCTACCCGAGAAGGAAGAAGCATGAGGGGAGAGAGATTTTAGCCTATGGCCAGAATGAATGTGAGTCCGACCCGAATGGTTTTGACGAGTCTTAAGAAGAGGCTGAGAACTGCAAGGAGAGGGCACAAACTGCTAAAGGATAAAAGAGACGAGCTGATGAAGAGGTTTCTGGAGATCGTCCGTGAGAATAAGGCTCTGCGCGAGGCAGTGGAGCAGAAGCTTGAGATTGTCCATTCCAGATTTATCATGGCCAGAGCCGAGATGAATTCGGAGCTGCTGGAGGAAGCCTTGATGTATCCGAAGCAGCAGATAGAGCTGAAAACCTCGACGCGCAACATTATGAGCGTGGATGTGCCTGTTATGGAGTTTACCTTTAAATCTGATGACGCAGGAGACATTTACCCCTATGGCTTTGCCAATACCACGGCAGAGCTGGACGGAGCCATCGCTACGCTGTCCGAGCTGACACCGGAGCTTTTGAAGCTGGCCGAGCTGGAGAAATCCGCACAGCTTATGGCAGATGAGATTGAGAAGACCAGGCGCCGCGTAAACGCGCTGGAATATGTGCTGATACCGGATCTGGAGGAGACGATCAAGTATATTGTCATGAAGCTGGATGAGAATGAGCGCGGCAACCTGACCAGACTGATGAAGGTCAAAGACATGATGCTGGAGCAGGCGCATCATTATAAGGAGAAGATGGCACAGCAATCGTAAAGTTAAAATTGTTTAACAAAAGTTTGAATGTTTCTAAAAGCTGATAAGAGTATTTCTTATCAGCTTTTTTGCGGTGCGCCCAGCATGGGCGCAATCTAGCGGGTGAAAGTCCCGAACACGCCTTAGTAGTGGGAAGTGTATAGCTTAAGACAAGGGTGTCCACCGTGAGGTGGAATCTG
>Ga0209510_1002776_pt1 | contig 17386 bp, 12 predicted proteins | sample BiotimSIPDNA_FD_185749 | JGI IMG/M metagenome (GOLD analysis project Ga0209510, IMG submission 185749) | Anaerobic biogas reactor microbial communites from Washington, USA - Biogas_R1 time_0 SIP DNA (SPAdes) (version 2) | ecosystem: Engineered > Bioreactor > Anaerobic > Unclassified | place... | reverse complement strand
CTTTGACGGAACGGATCTCATCAGGTTCGATTACCATTCGGGAAAGGATATCTGAGAGTATTGTGTACAGTTCTTCAGAGCGCTCTATCAGGGAAAGGTCTGCATGAACCTCCTGAAGTTTCTCCTTGTTTTCCTTCGCCAGTCTGCTTATGGAAAGGAAATCCATAAGCCAGTCATGCCTGCTGCGTCCACTGATTATCCTTTTTAAAGCATCGGAAAGATCATTATCCTCCCTGAATGCCCTTTTGAGAGCTTTCAGTAATCTGTATCTCACTTTTTTTGCTTCCGGCTGCAGTTCTTCCCACTCTTTTTTCGCAGTTGGCTGCTTATTTATGTGAGTAATCATCTCTACTGCACTCCAGATCATGGCACCAGCACGTGCTTCAAAGCTGTCCAGATAGTGGGGTTTAATTCCCGACAGTTCAAGCTTGGCCCTGTCTTCTTTTATAAGAGTAAGAACCCGGTTTGCCTCTCCCACTGCTTCATCTACTGGCATTGGTGGCGGAGCATACTCTGTTATGGCGGAAATTTGTGGAAGCAACGATTCGTAGTACTTTTTCTGTTGGGGCACTGCTGCTACTGATCTGATGGGAGCATCTGTCATAGATTACCTCCTTTAGACAGATTTGAGGTGTATGTTTTTGCCCGCGTCAAATCCTGTGTAAGAAAGGCAGATCTATTTGCAACCTGTTCTTTTTCAGTCTTACAAAAAAGAAACTGAAAAACTACCTGAGAGAATAACAATGGAAACAATAAAAAACAAAACAGAACTTGAGCGAACGAGATGTTGTTAAAACAAGATATTCGATTTATTGCAGGGTTGGCAAGGCTTTTTTGGTAAATCCCCCGAATGTAGCCTTCTAAATCTTCTGCCCCCTAAATCCCCCAAAGTGGGATTTAAGAACGGAAAAGACCCCGGGAGCAAGCTCACAGTTGCAACATGAGATCTTAAAGTCCCCCATCGGGGGACTTTAGGGGGCGGGAATTCGTTACTCCCTTCGATTCAATGTGTTACAAATATTAACCTTATGGCTGTGGTATTAGGGGGTAGCCGAAGATCCAGATGGCTTTCATTAATTTTTATGCATGTTTTATATTAATCTTGATAGAATTAATATGACTGATTTCTTCGAAATGAAGAAATCTGAAAGATCGGAACAGAAAAAAGGAGGCTGTTTTGCAAATCAGATTAATGTTAGTCACCGTTTTTTTGTCACTGGTGGTTTCTCAAACTCAGGCTCAGCATGGAGTAAAGTTACGCGGGAGTGATGGTTGGGGATTAGGTAGCCGTTATGAGCAGTATTTTAACAAATACAATCAGCAGACCTTCACCGGCAAAATTGCAGCCATCGACACGCTTGCTCCATTCAGAGAAATGTCTTACGGAGTTCAGATAGTCATAAAAAAGGATAATCAGGTACACACGGTTCATCTGGGGCCAGGATGGTATATTATTTACCAGGATATGGGTTTGAAGGTAGGCAATGATGTCGAAGTTCGGGGATGTGAAACCAGCATTGAAGGTAAAAAGGTGGTAATGGCTTCCTATGTGAAACTTTCAAAGGGCATTCTTCGTTTGCGGGATGAAGAAGGAATTCCGTACTGGTGTGCCTGGAGAAGAGAATAGGAATCAGGAGAAATTTGAAATACCATGCACCAAATCCAAAGCAGGAATTTATTCATTTTAAAGGAGGCCTGATGAATAATTCCAGAGGCCTCTCTTTTCCTGTGATCCTGGTGATAGGATCTATCGTATCTACAGTTCTGGTTACAGCAATACTTCTGGTTCATGTCATTAATTCCAACTTTAAACCCTCATTAAGAAATGCTGAACGCATGATGCAAAAGGGACGGTTTGAGGAGGCTTTAGCCTTTATAAATCAGATCGATTCCAACTCTTCAGATTTTATCTTACTAAAAGCTGAAATTCTTTTTCTTAAAGCATTGCAGTCTCGAAAAGACGAAAAATGGAAAAATTACGGTAACGATGAATCGGATTGGTTCAGATCTGAAGAGATAGACTCAGCAGTAGTGCTGTTAAAGAAGATAGCAGAATCAGAAAAGGGAGAAAAACTTTCTAAGGCCTGTTATTACCTGGGGCAGATCTATGGTGAGAAAGGATGGTTTTACGAAGCTGAAAGACAGTTTCAAACAGTGCTGCAGATTGACCCCAATAATAAAGATGCAAAACTTGCACTCAGCTCTTTGTATGCGAAAATATCCAGGTTTCCGGAAGCGGAAAGTCTTCTAAGAAAAACCTATCTTGAGAAACCAGGTGATCCGGATGTCTCAAAAAACATGGCTTTTCTTTATAGGTATTATATTGATTTGCCTGAATCTGCAATAGTATGGTTTAATCGCTACCTTAACAATGCCCGTCCGCGCGATCTCGATGTAAACCATTGTAGAAACGAACTGGAAGATCTGCTTCAGCGATACCCTGAATACTGTCCCTTAGAACCCCAGAACTGGCGTAAGCAAGGTAGAAAATTTAAAACCCGGATATCCCACCAATGATTTGAGTACAGCACTGTGTTTCCATTGTATTAAAAGATCAAGTAATACAGATAGGAAAAGTGACGAAGTATAAAAAGTTATCAGGAATTTTAGTATTTCAATGATGAATAAGAAAAATCGGATAATATTATTGGTTGTACTGTTTAATCATTTTTTAACTTATGCAATCGATACTAGTACCGATGCCGTTTTAGGAATAGATGTATCTCATCATCAGAAAGCGATTAACTGGGACACTGTTAAAGAACAGAAGATCTCATTTGCCTATATCAAAGCAACCGAGGGAAGTACTTTTAGGGATTCCCTGTTTAAATCCAATTATAATCTTGCAAAGAAAGCCGGAGTATTGGTCGGAGCATATCACTTTTTTACATTCTGCAGCTCAGCGAGGGATCAATTCAGAAATTTTGTACAAAACGCAATGGCAGTTGTCGGTGATCTGCCTCCTGCTGTTGATGTCGAATTTTTGGGAAACTGCAGAAAAAGGCCATCAATAGATTCATTGCATAAAGAGCTAAGGTATTTTTTAGAAAAAATCCGGCTTGAATATGGTGTTACTCCGATAATTTACACGACAGAAGATTTTTACGAGCGATACAGACTGGACCAGTTCGATGAATATCATTTCTGGATCCGCAGTATTAATAAGCCCCCTAGATTTAATTCTGGGAACCTGGTAATCTGGCAGTATCGGGTCGGTAAAATTAACGGGATAAAAAATGATGTCGATTTAAACTATTTTTTGTTTAACATTGATGAATTCAACAGAGTAAAATTATCCGAACCTTTCTTGATTCATAAATAACACTAAAACACCGATAGCAATAAAATCCAGTTATCCAGATCGATCTGCTGAGGTACTGGTGATTGATAATTCAGATCCCCAGTTTTTCTTTCAGTGCCTCCGGTGTAAACGGTTTTACCAGATAATTATTGGCACCTGCTTTTAATGCCTCAACGACTCTGGTTTTTTCGGATTCTGAAGTACACATGATAATTTTCACATCTTTATAGGCATCCATGGTACGTACTTTTTTTAGAAAGGTAAGCCCATCCATCACCGGCATGTTCCAATCCAGCATAATGAGATCTATGGGCATACTCTGCTCCAGTTTTTTCAGCCCTTCTTCACCATCACCAGCTTCTATCACATCGGTGATACCAAGACCATTGATCTGGGTCTTTTGAATCCTTCTCATAGTAGTTGAATCATCAATCAGTAATATCCTCATATTTACTCCTGTTTATTTTGTTTTTAAAGAAATTTCCATCATAAAGTCACCCGAACCGCTGGAAAAAGGGACCAGTATGGTTGGAGCACCTCCTTCACCGGCCAAAGTGTGATTCTCTCCGATAATAACATTCGGAAGAGAGATAGACAAATTGAATTTTGACAACTCCTTTTTAGCATTGCCTGCTATGATGTTGGCAATTTCTCCAATGGCATCCGGAAGGTCAGGGTAGGTTTCATTAATTTGTGTCTTTAACATATCAGAAACCACCTTTACTGCGACGGGCATGGAAAAACCAAGCGAAATGGAGCCCTGTGCTTCACCAGAGAGTCCAATAATTCCTGATATGGCATAACAGGAGAATGGTTGACGTTTTAAAGACGGTGTCAAAGGTAAAATCTGATCTGTTATCATGGTCTTGAAACAATCAATAGTAGCCCGTACGAAAGGGTTTATATAAGAAACATCCATCAAAATCTCCCTGTTGTTTAGACTGCTCGCAATTGCGTAGGGGAGTAATTGGAGTCCAGAGCAAGTATAAGTTCCGAACGTTCTACTTCATATTCCGCAAGTTTCAGATAGCTGCAGATCATATCGGAAGTTAAATTGAGAGCTCCCATCACATCCTTATTTCCATTCTGTATCATTCCTTCAAAAGAACCAAGCCCTGAATTGCATAAAATGTACTCTGAGAGATAAGTGGCCCAGATTGCCTCCTGAAGATTAACAGGAGCTTTCTCGGGTGCATGGTGATAGCGCACGCTGTTAACAACCGAAAGATCAATCTTCCACATCTCCATAAGCGCACTGCCTATAGCCGCATGCGTTTCATTGGGAAAAAGCTCTTTCTCTGCTTCCAGATAGGAGATCTCTTTTTCTAATGCATAATTGATAATCTGCTCGAACTGTTCATGAAAAAACTGATCAAAAATCAAAATGCCAATATCATGAAACAGGCCGGAGAGAAACAGTGAATGATTCTGTTTGGTTGGGTTATTGTTATCTGGTAAAAGATTAGTAAGAAATGCTGCAGAGAGAGAGTGTTTCCAGAACTGATGATAATCCAGGATATCGGATTTCCTTGAAAATTGACGTATCAAACTCACTGCCATGGCAATGTGTCCGATTTGATTGAAACCGATCCGGGTAATGGCCAGCTTAACAGAGGAAATCTTCCTGGATGGAGTACAATAAAATGCTGAATTCGCTACCTTTAAAACCTTTGCAGAGAGAGAAGGATCATGTTCTATAAGACGTGCCAGCATTGTGGCATTACCTTCTTCTGAAACGATCAATGCCCTTATTCGTAGTGCAATTTCGGGTAAAGTTGGAAGTTCCTGAATCTCTGATAACCGCTGAATCAAATTCATATAAATGCAAATATTCCTTATATAACTGTTTATGCTTTTTAAGTATACCATGGGATGGGCATACCGTCAAACATAATGTTGGTAATTCGATAAAAATTCCAGCACAAGATGTGTTTAGAAAATTGGATATACAATACCTTGTATATCCTAACCTGGCTGGAGTTGGGAGGAGATAGGAAGCTCGCGAACTATCTGAATAACTTTATAGCCTTTATCAACAACAACGGATGACCGGAAAAAGTTCTGGTAAAGACTTTCAGATAATTCAATTTTGAGGGATCCTCTTTGGACAGGGATTGTGCAATCCTGTCCAGAAAAGAATCATCACCGTATTTTTCTACAAACTTTTTAAGACTGTATGAACGCAACTGTTGCTTGCCGAATTTCTTGTGCCAGTTTTTCTCATATGTTTTTAAATGTTTATAATTCACAGTGTTTCCATTAATTGCATCTGCAGCCGTTTTGCCTGCCAATTTGCCTGCATAAAGCGAATAGGCGAGGCCTGCTCCACTGAGGCTGTTAACTTGTCGGGCAGCATCTCCTACCAACATCGCGCCATCTTTAACCAGAGGGCGGATGTATCTGGCAACCGGAACCCCACCGCAATGAAGATTACTTATCCGTGCACCTGGGAATTCCGATTCGATAAAGCGCTCCAGATACTGCTTTGCTTTCCCTGGCTCGCTGTTGTTTCCAGATATTCCTAATCCAACGTTAGCTTCACCTACAGCTCTGGGGAAAACCCATGCATAACCTCCGGGTGCGACTCTGGTTCCAGTGAAAAAAATGCAGGCATTTTTTTCAATAAGGGGTGAGACGACGCGGGCAAAAGCACATGTTTCCACATCGGACAATGCCAAAGTGGTATCCCAACCTAGAAATCGGGCTAATCTGGACTCCACTCCATCTGCCAGAATAAGAATCCTGGAAGAAAATGTTTTTTTAGGAGTGATACACTCATATAGTTCACCATTTTTTTTAACAGAGGTAACCGGAGTTTCAGCAAAATAGCTCACTCCTGAATTAATGGCTTCTTTGACCAGGTCAGAATCCATTTTTTCCCTATCCAGAATAAAATCCTCACTGGTCCCTCTCAGTTCTATGCGAATGCCCGATGGAGAGACCATTACCGCTTTTTTTATTGTGTTGCTGATCCATTCTGGTTTGGGATCGATATGATCAAGTAATCCGCGCCTTCCGATACCTTCTCCGCAACGAACCGGAACACCGACTTCTGCCTTCCGTTCCAATAAACATACCTTCCGACCTGCCTTTGAAGCGCTTATGGCAGCCATCGAACCTGCAGGACCTGCACCTGCGATGATTATATCAAATTCTGACATAGCTTTACCCGGTGAATTGATTATTTAAGAGAACTAAGAGCAGAAAATGGACATACTTTAATGCATTTACCACAACCGATGCATGTTTTCTGATCGATAACCGGCTCCTGTATAAACATTAAAGCAGATGTCGGACATACACTCACACAAGTACCGCACTGGTCGCATTTTTCATTATCAACTTTTACCATTATCCAGATTCTCCAGGAGTTTACGTGTATCTTTTTTAATTTCCCGATACTGATCAAACTGCTGATCATCTAAGAGTGATTTGCATACTTCTGCTGCACTTTGATTTTTTCCCGCTAGTTTCAGCATATGTGCCATACGGTTTCTGGTAGCAAAGAAGTTCTGCTTTCCTTCAGGGATAAGCGCATATTGCATAGAAAGTTTCTCATAAACCGCTGCGGTTGAATCGTAGTTTTTCACCGATTCGAGATATTTAACTTTCGCCCAAAGCACAAATCGGCTGTTTTTGTATTGATTTTCCAGCTCAGAGATGATTGCCTCCGAAAGCCCTGGTTTTTTTTCCTGAATATAAATATCGGAGAGTGAAAGTTTTGCAGCGATTCTGGTCAGGGAAGCATTTTTGCTGCAATTTTTAAGCTTTTCGATTCCCTCCTTTTTGCTTCCAGGATACCAGAACAGAACCATCCATAGCTTTTTTTTCAATTCCGATTTTCCATAATCATAAAGGCCCAGGAAAAAGTCTGCATCAGCATTGGTTGAATCAAGCTCTTTTGCTTTTTTTAACAGCTTTATGGCATCAACCCCATTGTGCAGAACATCAAAATAGGCCTTTTGTCTTAAAAAGAACGCGGCATGCATAGCTTTGGAGAGCCCATCCAGCATAAGTCCGTATGAGGTGATACCGTTTTTTTGTTCAAAGCTGCGGATCAGCTCCTGAGATACAAGAAACTCGTTAATGAACCCGGCAGAATCAATCGTCTTTTCGCAATCGATATCGCGCATGCCCATTGCCGAAAGTTTAAGAATGGAGGGGAGGGGGTCGGTTGGGAACTCCTTTTTCAAGGAATCGCAGAGGAGAAATGCATGCTGAAAATCACAGTTTATGATGTCATCAACAGCACGCGAGGAAGCTTCCATAAGATATTGAGGAAAAGAAGATGCCATAGATAAACTGAATAATAAAATCACTAACAGCCAGAGTTTTCTACACATCTTCACGTACCATTACCAATGAGGGATATGACACACCATGTCGTAATCGAAAATACAGCCAAGTAACAAAAAAAACAATAATTCCGGCTGGAATTAATAAAGGTATGATAAACCCGGAACAGAGCATGGTCATTGCGCCACCAATTTTATAGGTTGATTCCATGAAAAATTCGGTAGGTTTAAAGATGTAACACAAATAAAAGGGGAATGGAGCTACTGAGCAGATGAGCGCCAGAGGGTCACCCACAATTATTGATGCCACTGCTGCATTAAGCAACAAGAACGTGGCTATAAAATGAGCCTTTTGATTTCCGAATACTACTGCTGTAGTATTTTTCTGTACAGTATAATCTCCGGCCCGATCCGGTAAAGTAGAACTTATGGAACCTGCGCACATAAGTAAAAAATAGGGAAGTGCGGAGTATAAAAAACTCATAGCCAGAAGAGTTTTGCCCCCACAGATCCACCCTGCACCAAACGCTATCACCCCATAACCCAAAGCATTGGAGAGAAAATCGCAAATTGGCCTTCCTGAGAAATAAAAGGGCTTAAAGCTATATAACAGGCCTATAATTAAAGCGAAAAGGCTTAGAAAAGAGATTATTTTAAAATCTGTAAAAAGAGGTGTTATTATTGAGATGCCAGAAAGGATAAACGCAAAAATCAAAGCCTCTTTGTTTCTTAATATGCCGCTGGCAAGAAGAGGAAGTCCCCCATTTTTCTTATCAACTTCAATGTCGGCTATCTGGTTGAAGATATAAACAGCTCCTACAGACAGAGAGAAAAGAAAAAGAAGAAAGCAGACAGGCAGGGAGGAACTGTTCCACAAACTGGTAATCTCTTTTAATGATTCGGTTTTTGCCCTGTAGTATCCAAACAAGGAAAAACCCCATACCGGTACCAGCAGAATCGGGCGCATCAGAAACAGAAGATCGAGTGTACGGAGGAGGTTTTTTTTCATTTTGATTTGAAAGTCGGATATTCTATTCCAAATCTTATCTGATAATATGCTCTGCTTCCAGCAAAAGTGGCTAGTATAAGAAATCCATATTCAGGGACAAAAAGGGCAACCGAAAACGATAAGAGGAAAACCGGCCATTTAAATGTCTTGAAGGCCAGATCTCTTTTGGGAAAAATGGCGAAAGAGACAAAAAAAAGCAGACTAATAATTGTTGGCACCGCCATAACCCAGAAATTATTCTCGATAAAAAAGGAAAAACCTAAGGCTCCGAAACAAAACAGTGCTGCGGTTACCGCTGTGACCTTTTCTCCATATTTAACGCAGAAGGTCTTTTTGCCGGTTAACTGATCTCCATCAGCATCAGGAATGGTAGTAGCCAGAAATACCGCTCCATTGGCCAGTGCCGGAGCAACCGAGGAAAGGAGTCCTTTCACCATGACCTGGGTATCTATGGTGGTACCGATTTTTGAGGCATACCAGCCGACCAGGAACGTAATCATCCCGTGTCCCAGTGAGTTGGCAAGCACTCCACCCCAGGCGCAATTCTTCAGTTGAAAAGGAGGCAGGTTGTAAAGATATCCCAGCAATAGTCCTGCAATAAAAAGAAAAAGAATGACTCCATCATAAAAAAAACTGGTAACAATACCAATAATCGCACACAAAAAAGCACATATCCAGGCTGTGCGGACAGAGATGATTCCATTGGGAAGCAGAAATAGTTTGTGGTTTATTCGGTCACTTTCTATATCTACAATTTGATTAACCACATAGATGGATGCCACTATAAGAGAGAATCCGATTAGTATGGTCCAGAGGTTTATTGCGGAGTTTCCAGTGTTATCACCTATGAAACTTCCTCCAAAATGTGCATACTGATTACCTGAAATCCAGCCTAGAATTAAGATGGTCCATACTGGGGCAAGCAGTGGAATTCTTAGTAAAAAAAGGTAGTCTAATATTTTCTGTAGTATCTTAGGCACTAAATTTTCCGTATTACTTAAAAAGAAATATTAAAATTACTTCTCTGAAGAGAAAACAGCAAAAACTCTTTTTACTGGATATCCGATTTCAGAGCATCCGGGATAGGAACCTGAGATCAATCAGAAATATTGCTGTTTCAAAAACTTAGATAATATAAACTATGCCTCGTACCAGATCGGATTTTTCATTTGGGAAATAGATACCAATGTCTGGGGAAGGCATTTTGTGGGAATTTAGTAGAATGCTTAAAAAGGATAGCAACCGATCGGAAATGGATTCGAGTAGATCCAGGCTTTGGATTTTTTGTATACTTCGATACGATAGATACCTTCTTTTTCAATTTCAAAAGCAGCCGTTTTCCCATCAGTATGATTGATAGCTTTTCCGTTCGCTATAAGAATGATTCTGCCTTTTTCTGGAATTTCCACCATTAAACGAGCTGGCAGGGAGTAGCTTTTCTGAACGCCGGGAAGACTTATGTGTCCGTTTTTATGTTGGAGAAAGAAACACGATCCCATTGCATCACCTCTGCGAAAATTACTGATGAAGCCATGGCCATTTTGCAGTCCATTCAAAATTGCTTTTTTAGTGGCGGCAAAATTGGAAAAGTTATTCTTTTGGTCAATATAAAGATGAGTACGTATTCCTTTAAGTTCGACTTTAATTGGAAACACTCTAAAACAACAGTAACCAATTCCCAACCTTCTACTATGTGCATCCACACCACCTATAGCGCTGATAAATCTGGTTTTATTAAGAGTGTCCCATTTGGTCAGTAGTTCTGCCGGTGGAGCACCGAGAAATCTTCTTGGATAAAACAGTTTTACAAAACTCATCCATGATTTCAGGTTTTCAACCCAATCAGACATCTGATTCCATATTTCTATTCCATCAAATCCATCAACCTCCCAGTCAGTCCAGGGATAGGGTGGCAGACTGCCAAAATAGTTTCTCTTTTCTGCCGGATGAGCCAGAAAACCTATTCCGCCAGCTTTCTTTATTTCATTTATATAACTCTGTGGTTTAAGTGAAGGGTTAAAAACCTGATCTACTCCTAGTGCAAGGTAGTGGTTTTTTTTATGGGGGTCATGATGTTCGTAACCAACTAAAACACAAAGATTGTCAGTTAATCCTTCATAACCTTCATCAAGCCCTCTAAGGGTCATATGATCTGTAACAATGATAAAATTGAGCCCAACAGTTTTTGCTGCATTAATCAGCTCTTTAATTGTTATGCCGCCATCAGAATAGGTGGTATGAAGATGTATTGCACCGGTAATTTCTCTATAAGATTTTTTTTTAAAATTCATGAGTTGGTTGATCCAGATATTCGCAACATACTTTTACTTTGCATTGCTTAATGAACATATACCAAGCGGGAATCAAATGATTTCATTGCTTTCCCTTTTGAATCCAGAACAGAGAACACAACAAAATACATACCGTTGCTTACCTTGCCACCTCTGGAGTTATTACCATTCCAGACAAGGGTATGCTCTCCGCTGCTCAAAGGATGAGAAATGGTCTTCTCCCAGATCTTTCTCCCCATGGCATCAAATATTGTAAATCGCACCCTCTCTTTAGCCCCGATTGGAATGGTAAATTTAAAAACCGCTGCATTACGCACAGGATTTGCATATACACTGCGCAATCCATATTTCCAAGATAATGCATTATTCTTAAAGTGCTCCATGAACTCTTTTCCGGCAATAACAAGCCATCTGTATTCAATATTATTTGCACCAACCATTATTTTTCCACTCTTCTCCCACTCTCCAGTTGCAGTGTTAAATATAGAAGAGCTAAAACCGGAAGGAATATTTCCCTCATCAGCCATGCAGAATGAAAACTGGACAGGATAAGACTCGTTATTTTCAAAAGCCAATTCCTGAGTAATACCTCCATTGGAAAGATCTCCGCAAATATAATCTCCAAAAAAACGGTTGGCTTTTCTGTGGAAAATTTTGACCCTGGAATTAACAAAGCCCGGTGATGGCGGATAATAGATTTGTCCTGCTTTGTCAGCATAACCACAGTAAACTTCTGATGTTCGGGAAGAATCGATTCTGCAGTTTACAGTGGTACCCCATGTGTTTTTCTGAGCCTCCTTTTTAAGAGGTAGCTCCGGTGACATGGAAACAGGAATCGGAGGAATTTTAAGTGTAGTATCCTTGCTATACATGTTATAAATGGAGTAGTAGGCATTATGATATTTCCAGTCGAGTGAATCGTTAATGTTCTGACGATTAGCTTTGCCTGGGATATAATGGCCCCTGGTTACAAACGTACCGGAATCATTGCTCCATTTATAAATTGCTATGGAATCCATCCCTGATGACTCGATGATATCCTTTATGCGGACAGGGAAATTGTAGGGGAGTGTCAAATCGGTAAATTCTTTTTTGGGAAGAACTATTTTTACCGTATCTTTAAGAGACATGGTTAAAGCCGAACCCAGGTTAATAGATTTCTCTTTGAGCGTCTTTATCCAGAAAGTTTTACCTGGGGACAGATTGAAAAGGGATTTAACATTATTACTGTATTCAACCCAGCGATCTTTAGCAGTGACATTTCCTGATGTAGGCACCCAGTAAAACACTCTGGCATATCTGCCATCGTAACTGCTGCTGTCGGTCTGTGCAAGGTGCTTGATTAAAGAATCGGGACTTGTTGAACTCAGTTGTGCCGAAACAGAGAATGGAGTCCACTGTAATGGGAAGATTCTTGTTTCCACTTTATCTATATGTACCTGTTTCGACAGATTTCTGACAATGAGGTTATTACCATCTGTAACCCGTAACTCTGCCCTGATTCCGGTTTCAACACTGCTGAATTCCTTAGGAACTGTAAGGATCAATTGCTGAGATCTGCCTGAGAGAACTGTGTCGATTCGTATGGTAAGTGGATCCTTTCCTGTGGAATAAAAGAACTGATATTTTGTATTAAGAATATTATCGGTAATAGTCACTGTATCGGTTGTGTTTTTTCCGGGATAAACCGTCTTGTCAGTATTACCTTTGAAATTCAGTACCGGTGCAACTGTATCAATCAACAGGATGAAAGGCAGATCAGTTTTATTTGTATATACTGATACTATTTTTCTCAGAGTGTCATTGATAGCATCGTGTTCTACGAGCACTCCATTGGCATTTTCTCTGTATAATTTCACTTTTCCGGCACTAAAACCAACTGGAACATTATAACGTAATCCGATCCAGAAAGCAGGAGTATGGTTATTTTGAGTGAAATAAAACCCGTTACCGACAGCAATCATTCCATTATGTTGTTTTCCTTGATAAAAAACTGCAGTATTATTGAAAATTTCTTTTACTCCGAAATGAGAATCTTTGGATAGGATAAGATTATCATTAAAAGCAAAAACAGTGTCAAAAATTACCGCTGGATCGAAAAAAGACAGTGGTTCACGTGTAAAATGAGGAGTTAATATATCTTGTTGCGATAAATGGACCGGGAAAGCCCATCGTCCGCCTTTTTTTCGAAGCCATAAAGAGATAAAATATTGGGTATTAAACGAAATTTTCTGCAACTTTAATGTTGCGCTATCGCATAAATTCCTTACTGGCAAGATTTGGTTAATCTGAGAAATTTCCGGTGCAAATCCAGTGTTGTTAGAGGAAATTCCCAGTTCCAGGCTATCACCAATTCCAGTGGTATCAACACACCAGCTAAGTTTTATACTGGCTGATAGTGTATCAAATAGAGGAGTGTGCAATGTAATGGTGTTTGGAATCTCGAGTGAATCGGATGGATCTGTTGTTTTGATAATCACTCGTGATTTTTCGGTAATTTCTGACCAAATGCCTTGCTTGTTTACTACCTGTGCCGCAAAACAGTAGCTGGTAGAGTAATTTAAATATTCCACAATGCAACTGTTTTGAGAGGGATTTAATTCTATAAGCGAATAATTGGGGCGTTTCAAAATGCCCAGTGGAATTTGATCTACACTGTACCATATCCGCATTCCTGATACGCTGTCAGGGTTGAGGTCATTCCAGGACAGTCTTATGGCACTTGAGCTGATTGCCTGCCCACTTAGAATTACGGGATTACTGATATTGTCATTTTCGATTAAGAAACTGGAAGTTACAGGTAAACTAAGACTGTCATTTTTCCCTTTCAGTTTTACACCGCACCACATAAGATGTGAGCCGATAGAGAAGACATCATTGAATATTTTCTTTTCCAAAATTGAACTTTTTGCAAATTCTGTAGCTGAAAAGCTGCTGGAAAACTGTCCTCGATAATCCAATCCAACGCTGTCAAATGCAAAACAGAAAAGCACCGAATCAACCTTTTCTGTATCCAGGGGAGAAGAAGCTATAAAAGTTATTAACACAGAATCTCCCCCCAGATGTCTTCCACTGATACTGAGTGTATTGGAAGGCGCTTCCTTTTCCATCAGCAAAACTTCAGTTCCGTTTCCTGCATTGAAAGCGGATATTTTACCATTGGTTAAATATAGCCCGCTCATCAGATACCAGGTGATTTTGGCTTGTGGAAGCGACAAAGTGTCAATAAAGCTGCTTTTATTCTTAAATATGTCACGCGAATATGTGATCAGCTTTTCTGAGGTATAAGCATTTTCAGGTAATGAAACTTTGGAGATCCAGATACCCAGTGAGTCATAAACCGGAGGAAAAATCTGTGGCTCAATCTTGTCCAGATTACTCAGGGTTATTTCAATTTCTGTCCCACGAAGATACTTTGCCGATATACGAACCGGATTTTCACCTTGTTTGTATACATAGATCAAACCAGTTTTGACCATTGTATCATTTCCTGCTTTTCCGGTCACAATAAGACTTACATCGTAGAGACCGCTATTGACATAAATATGCTTTGGTGATTCTTCAGTACTGGTGGTGCTGTCACCAAAATTCCAGATTACATCGGAATAAATGCCCGACGACGCATTGGTGAATTGAACACTCCCATTGACAGGTATTGTAATTGGAGTCGCATTGAAATCGGCTATTGGAGCAGGTGTGATGGTTAAAACCGCAGTAGAACAGAATACTGTGCCTTCTGAATTGAAAACCATACACTTGACACTGTCAGAGTTGTTATCGAAACTTACTCCTCTTAAGACCAGCGTATTTGAAGTTTCGCCAGAAAGAGATTCGTTATTAATAAACCATTGAAAATTGGGAGGAGGATAACCGGTAGCCTCGACTTTAAAAACAACCGAATCTCCTATATATTTTTCCTGAGACTTCGGATGAGAGGTTATTACTGGAGCCTTAAGCTCATCATCCACAATCAGAGTAGCGGTATCTGATGTATCAACTCCTGCACTATTTCTGACAATACAATAATAACTCCCGGCATCTTTCTTTTTTACAGGATCAAGAATAAGTGAATCCAGTTTGCTTAAAGTGTCATTTGTACCGACTTTTAACCACAGGAAATTAAGAGGCGGAGTTCCGGTCGCTTCAACGGTAAATTTTACCCTTTTTGCCTCATTAGTGGTCTGTGACAAAGGATGGGTAGAAATTATAGGACGTTCCGGATAAACCTGTAACAGCACGGTGTCACTGGATATGGTTCCTGCAATATTGGAAACCTGGCAGAAGATCTTGGAATTGTGCTGTGCTATTTGTACTTTATTCAGTACCAATATCGTACTGTCACTCAAAACTGTAGCTAAATCATCCAGGAAAAACCATTTGTATTGTAAAGGAGCGGTTCCATGTGCTTTTATGCTGAAAACAGCATCCTGGTTTTCTATAATGCTGACAGTGGTAGGCTGACTGTCAACAACCGGTGGGGCAGGTTTTACCTTCAGGTAGATTTTTGAGGTTGAATCAGTTTTAACTCCTGTTACTATACAATAATAATCGCTGCCATTGTCAGAAAGCGAGACATGAGGGAGCACCAGTTCTGCAGATGATCCTACAGAATCGACATTGTTTTTGATCCATTTGTAGCTGAATGGTGGGGTTCCACTCACAGAGATTCGAATTTTTGCAGTATCTCCATCAAAAACCACCACCGAATCTGGTACGGTGTCAAAAGTAGGTGGGATAAGTACATTCAAGAAGGCAGTCGTACTTGGTATTGTATCGAAAATATTATGGACAAAGCACTGGTAACTGCCACTGTCTGAAGCTTTTGCAGAACTGAAGATAACACTGGAAGTTTTTGATGATAAGGTGTCTGAACCGTTTTTTATCCACAGGTAAGAAATCGAATCTCCTGTGGCAGAAACAGAAAGTGTGCACGGAGAGCTGGCTATAATGGTGATTGTATTTGCAAGATCGGTAGTAATTGTTGGTTTCTTATAAACGTAAAGAGTGCAGTTTTTACTTTGAATATGACCACGCTCGTTGGATACGATACAATAATAATAACTCTTATTGTGTGTCATGGACAGATTGTTAATGGTCAAAGTTGGTGAATTTCCTATTATTACTCCAGGGGCAGAGTTTGAATACCATTTATACTCTATAGGCAGGAGACCAGTTGCTTCAACAGAAAAGGTAACACTTTTCTCTTCTCCGGCAATTGCAGTTGAAGGTTCTTTAAGTATGTAGGGTTTGGACAAGATAGTGATGTTGAAATCTTCAGTTAAAGAGTCACCTCCCTTATCTTTCACTTTTATTTTTATGGAATACACCGGCTTTTTAAGGAAACTAAGAACCGAATCTGCTTTCAGTGTATCTCCATCGATTCGGAAGTGTGAATTGTCTCCAAATACTGGAAGACTGTAAGTAAAGATCTCGTTACTATCCTGGTCATTTGTGGATAGTAATCCGATTATGGTACCGATAAGTGTAGAATCTTTTGCGGTAGTGTTTGTCAGACTAATTGCTGATGGTCTGTCATTTTTATCAGTGACCAGGATTTCAAATGTATCGGTTATTGAATCGTTGCCATCAAAGGATTTGACCATTATTTTATAGCGTTTTTTAGATTCATAATCCAGCATAGATTTTGTAAGCAGACTGTCTCCACTGATACGGAAACTATCATTATCATTAGAACCGGACACAAAAGTGTAGGTAAATAAAGAGCCACTATCCCGGTCAATTGTAGTGAAAAGGCCTATTAGGGTATTTGATGGTACGTTTTCTGCAACTGTTGTCGAAGAGATGTATAACGATTCTGGTGGTTCTTTAACATCTGATATGCTGATGCTAAAAGACTGATTTTTAGAAAGACCACCTCGATCGGATGATTTGACAGTAATGGCATAAAGACTGTCTTCTTCATAGTTGAAAGATGTCCTTGAGAGGAGAGAGTCGAAACGGATGGAAAAAAATGCAGTATCACCACTTACAAACGAATAAGTATGTATGTCATTACTGTCCGGATCTGTTGAAGTAAGTCTTCCAATGAAAGTGCCGCTTGGTTTGTTTTCGGCAATGGAAGAATTGCTGAGAGATACTGCAGTAACGGTTTCGTTAACATCAGTAATTCTGATAATGAAAGTGGTATCGAAAAATAAATTACCCGGATCCGTAGATCTCACTCTGATTGAGTAAGCGCTTTTGGATTCATAGTTGAATACCGCTTTAGCTAATAAGGAGTCATTCTTAATGGAAAAAAAGGTGGTATCTCCAGAAACAAAGCGATAGGTATGTTTATCGGAAACATTGGAATCTATGGTGGTAAATTTTGCAATCAAGACTCCTGTCAAGTTGTTTTCAGCTATTGAATTTTTGGAAAGTTCGATTCTCACTGGAGCCACATTAGTATCAACCCACTCCCAGGCACCGATATCCGGATGTGGGTCCCTGGGTTTTCCAGAGATATCTGTTGGTGGGGCAGGAGTACTTC
>Ga0209510_1002774_pt1 | contig 17387 bp, 13 predicted proteins | sample BiotimSIPDNA_FD_185749 | JGI IMG/M metagenome (GOLD analysis project Ga0209510, IMG submission 185749) | Anaerobic biogas reactor microbial communites from Washington, USA - Biogas_R1 time_0 SIP DNA (SPAdes) (version 2) | ecosystem: Engineered > Bioreactor > Anaerobic > Unclassified | place... | reverse complement strand
TTTGAACGGCGGCGGCAAACGCCCTTCGCCCCTAACGAATTATGAATTATGAATTATGAATTATGAATTATGAATTATGAAATGCGCCTCTGCATTCAACATTCAACATTCAACATTCAGCATTCAACATTCAGCATTCAGCATTCAGCATTCAGCCCCTTGCCCCTAAAGATAGGTATTTCTGATCATGTTAGATATGCGCTTATACCTTGTCACTGACCGGTCGCATTTGGCTGGCCGCGATTTTCTGACTGTCCTGGACGCTGCCTTGCGTGGCGGGGTCACCATGATTCAGTTGCGCGAAAAAGAAGCCAGTTCGCGCGAGTTTTTTGATTTAGCTATCCAGGTGCGCGAGTTGTCGCATAGTCATGGCGTGCCGCTCTGGATCAACGACCGTCTTGACATCGCCTTGGCGGTCGAGGCGGATGGTCTGCATATCGGCCAAAGCGATTTGCCGGCGGCGGTGGCCAGGCGTTTGATGCCTCCGGCCATGAAACTCGGCGTTTCTGCCCAGACCGTTGAACAGGCGGTTCAGGCTGAGCGCGATGGCGCTGACTGCCTCGGCGTCGGCGCCATGTTTCCGACCGGCACCAAGAGCGACGCCAAACCCGTGAGCGCTGACGAGTTGCGGCGCATCAAGCAGACCGTGCGCATCCCAATCGTCGCTATCGGCGGCATCAATGCCAGCAACCTGGCGCTGCCCATGCGCTGCGGGGTTGACGGCGTCGCAGTCGTCTCCGCTATCATGTCTGCCCCAGACCCGGAAGCCGCCGCCCGTGAGTTGCGGGAGAAAATTGATGCTCACTTGGGAAAATGATTTTTTCGACAGGGTAAATGTCGATGTCTGAAGCCAGTCTATACCCAATTCCGATATTGCTTATTGTTTTCAATCGCCTGGAATGCTTGCAGCAGGTTTTTCAGCGTATCCGCGAGGTTCGGCCGCAGCGCCTTTATGTGGCGGCGGATGGGCCGCGCGCCGACCGCAAGGGCGAGGCCGAGCGATGTGCGGCGGTTCGGGATTACATTCTCAAGCATATTGACTGGGAATGCCAGGTCGAGACGCTGTTCCGCGAACAAAACCTCGGGTGCGGCAAGGCCGTCAGCAGTGCTATCAGCTGGTTTTTTTCTCAGGAGGAACTCGGCGTCATCCTGGAAGACGACTGTCTTGTTGACAGGTCTTTTTTCCTTTATGCGGCGGAACTCCTGGAGCGTTTTCGCAATGATGAGCGCATTGGCGTCATCTCGGCTTTGAATTTTCTCTCCGGGTCAATTCGCACTCGTCACAGCTATTATTTTTCCAGGGTTGACTATGGGTTGTGGGGATGGGCAAGTTGGCGGCGGGTATGGAGGGACTTTGATCTTGATGTGAAGCTGTTTCCGGAACTGCTGGCCAATAACGAGCTGTTCTGCTGTCAGGGTGAGCGGGAGCGCTGGGTTTTGACCACTTCGCTTAACGGCCTGCTTGAGCTCGGTGACTACAATACCTGGGATTATCAGCTGGCCTTCGCCTGCCAGGTTAATTCGAGGTTGAGCATTGTGCCGTCCGTCAACCTGGTGGAAAACCTCGGCGTCACGGGAGAGGCAACCCATACGGTCCAGTCTGAGATTGGTCGTCGCCGGCTTGTTGCCGAAAGTATGTCTTTTCCTTTGCGACATCCTCCCTATATTATGAGTCATTCTGAACATGACCGAAAAATTGTCAGGGAGATTTTCCCGCAGCCACCCTGTCTTTTGCGACGCTGGCTGAGCCGGCTCGCCAGGAGGTGGGCGCCTAAGTGGCTTTGGCAACTCCGCAACCGTCTGCGATGATACACAGCAATGAACTGGGGGATAGGGGCTTATGCTCGGAATTGTCGTGGTGACCTACAAGTCTTTTGATGACACGGTCGCCTTTGTCAAACAAGTACTACCCAAGGTCGGCATTCCTTACCGTGCCGTCATCGTCGACTTGGGCAATGATGTCGACACTGCCGCCGCCTTGGCAGCGGCTTGCGGTGCTGCGTTGGTCACGGAGGACAACCAGAGCAGCAGGCTGACGCCAAGCTCTCTGTATCTGCTTCACGTCCAGGAAAATCTCGGCTATGCCCGCGGCAATAATCGCGGCGCCGAATTCCTGTTTGAAATCTGCCCTGGCCTGAAGTGGCTGCTGTTTTCCAATAACGATGTCGAGCTGGTTAATCCTGACGCCATTGACGTGCTGGTGCGACGACTGGAGGAAATGCCCGATGCTGCGGCGGTCGGCCCGCGGATTATGCGCCTTGATGGCAGCGAGGAGTGTCAGGTGCTGAGGCCATTGCCACTGGTGCGGGCCATGGCCTATAATGCCTTTTTTCCCATCCTTAATCGCTTTGGCAGCCGCGAACAAGGGTGCATTTTGCCGGCAGGCAGTACGTACAACGGCGCCTGTTACTGGCTGCGGGGGTGCTTCTTCATCGCCAAGGCCGATGATTTCCGCCAGGTCGGCATGTTCGATCCGGCGACGTTCCTTTACTGGGAAGAAGCTATTCTGGCTGAACGGTTCCGACGCATAGGCCGATGTGAGTATTTCGTTCCCGAGGTGAGCATAACCCACTATGCCGGGAAAACGACGGAGAAATTCCTTACCGCGTCGTCATTCGCTCGACATGATCAGCAAAGCCTCCGGCACTATTATCGTGATTACCGCGGCATGGGCGCCTGTCGTCTTTTGCTTTTTGATGTCTCCGGCGTTGTTCGCCTGGCTCTGATTCGCCTTTTGGACATGCTGAGAGGATGGCGCAAGCGCCCAGCCAGGAGCGGGGGGCGAAGCAGAGCCGGATAAAGCTGCTATTTCCGCATAGGTAAACAGACCCAGACGCCAAACTCCTCGGGAAAGAAAAAAACGAAGGCGGAATGTGAGGGCGAAGCGCTTTTCACGGTGATTATCGCGATTGCCTCAGTCTTTGCCCCCATCGCGTTTTTTTACCGGGCAATCGCGGTTACATTATGTCTTTGTCGTTGTTTTTGCAGGGATTTTTGTTCAATGGAGGAGCGCATTTTTCATGTCATCAGAGAAGCTTGTTACCCAGATGCAGTGCGCTGCTGCTGGCGAGATCACGCCGGCGATAGCCCAGGTCGCTGCCAGCGAATATCGCCAGCCGGAAGAAATTCGGGCCGGAGTCGCGGCCGGAACCATCGTCATTCCCGCCAATGTCAACCACCGCCATTTGCGGCCCATAGGCATCGGGCGGCTTTTGCGTACGAAGATCAATGCCAATATCGGCAATTCGTCCCTGTCGAGCTGCCCGCGTCAAGAGTTGGAAAAATTGCAGCACGCCTTGCGCTACGGGGCTGACACGGTCATGGATTTGAGTACCGGCAGCAATATCGCCGGCATCCGCCAGAAAATCGTCCAGAACAGCCCGGCGCCGATCGGCACGGTGCCAGTCTATGAGACCCTGGCGCGCGCTGGCGGTGCGGACGAATTGGACGAGAAGCTCATCCTTGAGGTCATCCGAGAACAGGCGGAGCAAGGCGTTGACTACATGACTATTCACGCCGGAATCCTGTATGACCACATCGATCTGGCTAAGAAGCGCCTGCTTCGCATTGTCAGCCGCGGCGGCTCTATCTTAGCTCGCTGGATGCGTCAGAACAACCGCGAAAATCCGTACTACACTCGCTTTGACGAGATTCTGGATATCTGCCAGCAGCACGATGTCACTCTGTCGCTAGGCGACGGCATGCGGCCCGGATGCCTGGCCGACGCCAGCGACGACGCCCAGTTCGCTGAGTTGAAAACCCTGGGCGAACTGGTCCGCCGATGCCGTGCGGCCGGCGTCCAGGCCATGGTCGAAGGCCCCGGACATATCCCCTTCAATCAAATCGAAATGAACATGAAGCGCGAAATCGAGCTTTGCGATGACGCGCCGTTCTATATTCTCGGACCGGTGGTGGTCGACTGCGCTCCCGGCTATGACCACATCACCTCTGCCATTGGCGCTACTATGGGCGCTTTCCATGGCGCGTCCATGCTCTGTTATGTCACCCCCAAGGAGCACCTTGGCCTGCCTAATGCCGAGGACGTCCGCAATGGCGTGATCGCCTACAAGATCGCGGCTCACGCGGCTGATGTGGCCCTGGGGCGGCCGCATGCCCGCGACCGCGACGACGCGATCAGCCGGGCCCGGGCCGACTTTGACTGGGAACGCCAGTTCGAGCTGGCCTTGGACCCGGAGCGCGCCCGCTCCCTCCGCGCCGAGGCGCTGGCAGAGTCAGGCAAGCCGGCCGATCACGACGAACGCGCCCAGTACTGCACGATGTGCGGCCCCGACTTCTGCTCCATGCGCATCAGCAAGGAGCTGTAGCAGACGCCTTCTTTTCCGCCGGCGCCAGCTCGGCCGGATAAGCAAGGAGCGCAGTCTCGCTATAACGCAGAACCGAGTCGCTCAGCGAGCGAATCAGAAATCGGTAATTGGCGTCAAGGCTGCGGAGATATTCGTAAACGCCAAAAAACTCTTCGGCACTGTGATAGATGGAGATGCTCAGGACCGGGCGGTCGCGGCGGATCGTGCCTACTGCGCCTTTAATCAGGTCCAGTGCCATGCCTTCCACGTCGGCTTTGATGAGACCGACCTGGAGGCGATTTTGCTTTGCGTACTCATCCACCGTCGTGATCTTGACGCAGAGGTTATCTGCGGCATTATGGCAGGCGCTTTGCTGTCCTGCCGCAGACAGATTGGCTGAGGGGCCTACCCCGGACAGCGTCATGGTCGCGGCGGATTCGCCTAAGCCGAGTTGTTCCAATTGGACTTCCGCCGCTGTGATTTTATTGCGAGCCAGAATCTTCGCCATGATGGCGGCGTTTTTTGGCGATGGCTCAAAGGCGCAGACCCGGCGCGGCGAGTATTCCCGGAATACCAAGGTAGAGTCACCCCAGCATGCTCCGGCATCAATGATGTCTCTGTCACGAAGGTAGGCTGGCACCGTAGCTGGAAGCATTTTCAGGCCATGATGGAAAAAGAACGACTCCGTCCCCAGGCGCCGGCAGCAGGAAGGCAGATGATAAGTGGCGCAGAAAGCCTTGCGGGCGGCTGCCGTTTCTTTTTTGGTGGGACACCAGGCTGGAGGCTTGACAGCGCCCCAGTTGTAGAAGAAGAAGGAACGCCGTTCCTCGGCGATATAGAGGTCAGCGTGAGCGTAGATACGCTTGATTTCTGCCAGGGATTCGTCGTCCATGTCCGCAAAAAAGGCGAGTGCCTCGGCTTCACTTTTGACGCCGCGATGGTCAAAATGAAGAAATGGGTCCATCCGCCAGTACCCTGTGAGCACGCAGCCGATGATCTTGATGTTCGTGGCCCACTTTTCAGGCAGCTTGTCCAGTAGCGGATAAATGAGCTTGATGATGAGTTGCTTCATGGTCAGACAACTGAACTCCAGGTTCGCGAAAACAAGCTTTGTTTTTTTATCTGATTGCTGGGAAATAGCTTAGGTTCGGCAAAAAATATATTAATTGAAATTTGGCTTGTGAAAAAGACAGTGGCACTTTATTGGCAGTTTCGCCCAAGAAACAAGCCAAAAAAAGGAGCCATTATGCAACAGTTAATGTTAGTACTGAACCCAGGAAATGCAACCCGGGTCAACGAAAAAATATATGTCGAACGTAATCGGTCACTGATTGATACTGGGGCACCGGCGAGCTTCAGAGCCAGGCACCCAGGCTAAGGCACTTTAGTGGACAGTGGACAATGGATTTTAGTGGACTTTTATGGACATCAGTAGACGATGGACTGTGGACAGAAGTGGACATTAGTGGAGAATGGACGTGGACGGAAGTGGACTTTAGTGGACAGAAGAGCGAAGACACGTGTCCTCCACAGGCCTTCAGCCGCAAAAATCTATCATGCTTACAGTTATGCCCCTTTGCGTCGTAGGCGCTGGCGGAGTCAGGCAAGGCGGCTGACCACGACGAACGCGCCCAGCACTGCACGATATGCGGCCCTGACTTTTGCTCCATGCGCATCAGCAAGGAGCTGTAGCAGACGCCTTCTTTTCCGCCGGCGCCAGCTCGGCCGGATAAGCAAGGAGCACAGTTTCGCCTTCACATAGAACAGAGTCGCTCAGGGCGCGAATCAGAAATCGGTAATTGGCGTCAAGGCTGCGGAGATATTCGTAAACGCCAAAAAACTCTTCGGCGCTGTGATAGATGGCGATGCTCAGGATCGGGCGGTCGCGGAGGATCGTGCCGGCTGCGCCTTTGACCAGGTCCAGTGCCATGCCTTCCACGTCGGCTTTGATGAGCCCGACCTGGAGGTGATTTTTCGTTGCATACTCATCCACCGTCGTCATCGGGACTGCGATGTCATCTGCGGATTCGTGGTTGGCGCTCAGTTGTCTTGCTTCTGACATCATCATGGTCGCGGTGGATTCGCCTAATCCGAGTTGTTCCAATTGGACTTCCGCTGCCGTGATTTTATTGCGGGCCAGGATGTTGGCCATGATGGCGGCGGTTTTCGGCAATGGCTCAAAGGCATAGATTCGGCGCGGTAAATATTCCCGGAACACCAGCGTTGAATCGCCCCAGCAGGCGCCGGCATCAATCACGTCTTTGTCGCGAAGATAGGCTTGCACCGTTGTTGGGAGCATTTTCAGGCCGTGATGGAAAAAGAATGAAGCTGGCTCAAGACGCCGACAGCACGAGGGCAGGTGATAAGCGGCGCAGAAAGCCTTGCGTACGGCTGCTGTTTCTTTTTTGGTGGGACGCCCAGCGGGATGCTCGACCGCGCCCCAGTTGTAGAAGAAGAAGGAACGCCGTCCCTCGGCGACATAGAGGTCAGCGTTAGCGTAGATGCGCCTGATTTCTGCCAGGGATTCGCCGTCCATGTCCGCAAAAAAGGCGAGCGCTTCGGATTCATTTTTGACGCTGTTATAGTCAAAAAGAAGGAATGGCTGCATCCGCCATCGTCCCGTGAGTACGCAGCCGATGATCTTGATGTTCGTGGCCCAATTTTCCGGCAGCTTGTCCAGCAGTGGATAAATGAGCTTGATGAGGAGTTGCTTCATGGTGTTGATTGGCGGCAACTTATCGGCGATCTGTCACGGTTCTGCGTTGATGAGGATGTCTCTCCAGTCGCCGTCATAGCCGATTTCGCGCAGGAAGTGGAGGTGGGGCAGGAAGGCGCCGAGTTCGTAGAGCGAATGAGCGTCGCTGCCCAGGCTGATTTTGACGCCGGCGTCTAGGCATTTGCGAGTGAAGACTGGGTCGGGACGGTTGTGATGGAAGTTGATTTCGGCGGCAACGTTGTGCTGTTTGAGCATCTTGACGACTCGGTTGAAGACCCTGGTCGGTTTCTCGCCGGCGCCGTCCCAGGAGAAGACCCGGAACGGATGCGCCAGGGCCTGGATGAGGCCGGAGGTGATGAGCCGTTCGGTCAGGCGCATGAATTCCTCGACGGCGCCGGGTGTGTCCGGAGCGGGCTTGGACATGGACAGGAAATGCACGGCGCCGATGCGGAAGCGCGTGGCTTCGAGCAGGTCTTTGTCCACGATGATGCGGCCGGTCAGGTCAATGTCGATTTCGAGTCCGGGCTGGAAGCGTTGGTCTTGTTTGGCGGCTTGGGCGAGGAAGTCGCGGTACGCCGCTTTTCGGTTATGCTGCTGGGCTGGAGCTAAGTCGCCCGGGTACCAGAGTTTGCCCCAGTATTGCTGCTGGCTGAAGACCAGATGTCCGGAATGTTCGGTGATGGCTGTGCCCGAAAGGTTGACGGCGTCCATCAGGCGTGATTCCCAAGCCAGGTCCATGTCGTCGTTGCAATAGGCGAAATGCGAATGCGTGTGCAGGTCGCGCAATGGCAGGGGCAGGCGCAGGGCGATGTTTTCGCGTGTTGGCGCCTGGTCGCTGTCAGCCAAGGAAAGCAAGGTGAAGGAATACGGCGTTGCGGAAAAGTCGTCCACCACCTCGATTCCAGCTGGTGGTGGTTCGCCAGTCATCGCCGGCGAGCGGGTGGTGGCGATGGCGATGTTGTGCGCCGACAGGGCGTCTGGCGAAAGAACGCCTGGCTGCGCTGTCGGCAAAATGACGACGCGCTTTTTGGCGGCGTTCGCCGGGCCGGCGTCGGCGTCAAGGGCGGCTTGCAGGTTGCCCAGCGTGAGTTCCTTTTCGGGCGGAAAATCGCAGGCCTGGACTCGGAATCCGTTGAAGTTGCGGAATGCTTCCTTCCCAAACATCTCCAAGCAGAGTCTGGCGCCGGCTGTGCCGCGGGCCGGAGCCATCAGGACGGGAAAAGACGCTTTGCGCAGAGCGGCTTTGAGCGCTGTCAACGCTGGCTGCGGTTCTTCCGCAGGCGCCAGCAGCTCGCCGATGATGCACAGGAGATCAACGTCCTCTCGAATGCCGAGATACTCAACCAAGCGGCGCAGAAGATAAATGGCCTCTGGACAGGCTCGGCGCGACGATGGGGACGCCGCGTTGAGCGTGATGCGAGGGTTGGAGACAAGGGCGATTGTGATGGACATGACAGCAATCTGATAATAGATAAGGTGACGCCACGACTAGCGCAGGGGATGAGTAGGTTTAAGCCAATAAAATAAATGCTGAATCGCATAAAGCCAGCAAGCAGGAAATCTGAAAAAGTATAGTTGGTAATCGGTCGCCGATTGATATTTGGAGTGCCGGCAAATTACGACGTTAGGCACCTAGGGTAAGAAGCCTTAGTGGACAGTGGACAATGGACGTCAGCGGACTTTGATGGACCTCAGTAGACGATGGACGGTGGACAGAAGTGGACATGAGTGGTGAGTGGACGTGGACTGAAGTGGACTTTAATGGACAGTGGAGCTTTCGATACGTGTCTTCCACAGGCTTCCAGCCAGCAAAATTGTATCATGCTTACAGTCATGCCCTTGGCGCCGTAGGCACTTAACCATGCTTAAACCCAGGCTTCAATCTGGGGGAAAGGATGCCCCGTAGGGGCACTACAGTTAGCGCTGAAAACATGTTGTCGGGATGACTGTTATCAATGGCTAACCGATTACTATAATTGGATTTTACAGGAGAAAAAAGGGTCATGGAACCTATCGCTTGCGCTGTCTTTCATGCTGTCATCGGGTAGGCTCAAGATGTGAGCGATTGCAGCAGAAGTCATGGAAAGCATGCTGTCATCGGGTAGGCTCAAGATGTGAGCGATTGCAGCAGAAGTCATGGAAAGCATGATGTGTACGTGCCATCAAAATCCTGCTCAGGCACAAAATGACTATGATTCTGCAGAAAACCGTTTGAAAATGAGCGTATTGTGGCCTATTTTTCCTGCGGGTTCCAGAAATCGACCCCCCCCACCTGAGGGGGCCTCCATCCAATGGTCGCGCGCGCGTGGGTGCCGGGAAAAGAAAAGAGTCTTTGCGGTTCAGCAATTCCTTGGTTTTATATGAGTCCTATCTATCCCTTTTCGGCGCACGATGTCGAATATCGCCTTCCTTTCGCTTGACATGACGCTCCGCAACGGTCATCTTAATACTTAACTAACATTTTGCTTGAGGCATTCCGGCCATGCGGCATGTAAAATCGCGTTTTTCGGCATGGCCGGTCGCAGTTATGCCAAGGCGATCTTGGCCAGAAAAATCAGAAAGGCGTAAGACCATGAAAAAATCAGCAATGTGGTGTACAGCAGCGGCGATGATAGCGGCAACGTTGGTTTGGAGCCAGCCTGCTGAAGCGCCCCTGACACGGGAAGGTTGGCAGCAGCTCCGACAATCCCTGGGCTCGAAGCAGAACCCGTACCGGATTCTCGTCGATAAAGTGCTCATGGCCAGCAACGGATGGGTCATGACCCCGGAACACGTGGCGGAAATCAAGGCGACTGGTTTCAATGCGGTTGTGCCGCGCATTGGCGCTGATGACAATGCCCGCGTCGAACGCGTGGCCCGCATGGCCGCTGAGCAGGGTATGTTCTATATGCCATGGATTCGCGGCACCCGTGAAGAAAAAGGCGATCCGAGCTTGCGGGCGACGGATGCGCAAGGGCGTTATGGCAATCTGGCCAGCCCGAATGCCGATGCGCTCTGGAACTACTGGGAAGACCGCATACTTTTCTATGCCAAACTCGCCGCTGAAGTGCCCTCTGTCCTCGGAGTCTTCCTTGATTTTGAAAATTACGATACGTTTAAGATTGGCGGCGGTATGTGCTATGTCTTGTCCTACGACGAGCCGATTTTGCGGCGATTCTGTGAATCCGTCGGCCTGACTTTGCCGAATCCCTTGCCGGAAGACCGCGCTAAGTGGCTGGAGCAGCAGAAGCAGACTGAGGCTTTCCAGACTTTCCAGATCAACAGCTGGCGCAGCCGTGCCCGCGCTTTGCGGCAGGCAGTCGATGCGATCGCTCCACATTTTCAGTTCGTTGTTTATCCGGCCAGTCAGTCGCTGTTCATCAAGGAAGTGGTCTGGAAGGAATGGCATACGACCCAAGCCCCTCTGGTGATGGCCGAAGTGGAGACTTACTGGCGTCGCGAATACGACCTCGGCAAGTCATTGACGCGTTTGCAAAAGGTGATGCAGGAAACGCGCACCAGCCTGGACAGCGTCGACCCGACTATCCGCTACATGGCCGGCCTGGATCCGGTCGTGAGAGGCGCCAATCCTGAATTCGAAGGCAAAAGCGCGGTGCTCGGCGCCGAATTCGGCCACGGCTATTGGGTCTTCTACGAAGGGCCGAAATATGCCGAGGATCATCGGGATTACTTCGCTTGGTACCGGCGCGCCAACGACTATATCCTCAAGCAGGACTATAGCCTGTGGCGACAGCCGGCCGAAACACCGAATCCGCTGGACGAAGCGATGGCCAAGGACGCCCGCAAAGTGGCTGGTGCCCAGCTCAAGCCCGCTTTTCCGGATGACTCCGTGCCAGAGGCCGACTTGAAGCATAGCTTCTTGCATCGCCAAAAGGCGGAATACCAGGTCTGGCTGCGCAAGGGCGAACGCTTGCAGGGGCAGTTGCAAGCGCTTAAGCATGTGTACATCACCAGCGACAGCACCGCGTCCATCGTGGCACCCTCCGGAAAACTTTTAGCCACCGTGACTGCCGAGATCGGTGCGCCGGCGACTATTGATATAGTCGCGCCCGAAGATGGCGTGTACGGCATCGCCATCACCAGCGGCAACGGCAAAGGGCGCCTGATTCTCGCCAATCGCTATGTCTGCATAGCCGGCCCGAAGATGCGCCTGGTTGACGATCAAATCCCGGCGTACATCATCCCGAAGGAAGGCGCCGATTTCTTCGCTCTGACGATTCGCTCCGATGCGCCAGGCGAGCATCTGCAGGTCAAATTGAGCGATCCAGACGGAAAAGTGGTGTTTGACGGCAACACCCGCGAGACTGGCATTGTCAAACTGCGCGGCGACACCGGCGGCCGCCGCGGCGCCTGGAAGCTGGAATTGACTAAGGCAATTGAGGATATCTATGTCGAATTCGGCGAATTTTGCGAACCTCGCCTGGCAACGCACCCAGCCCGGCTGCTGAAAGCCGCGCAGCCGTGATCGGACTCCCTTCCCGGAAAAGCCGTAGGAGTTTTTGTTTGCGCCCAACGCGCTCGCTATCTCTAAATATTCCCCACGCATGAGGGTTCTGGGACTGCCGCCCCTGGCGCCAGCCCAGCCTCGGAAAGGCAACATCCACCCATGAAACGTTTTGTTCTCCTAACTGCTATGTTATCACTGACTATGACTAGTTTCTCGCAATTCCCAGACCGCGATACGCTGGGACGGTCTGATAAATTCCGGATTTTGGTTGACAAGGTGATTTCGCCGCCGAACAAGTGGAAATTCACACCAGCCATGATGCAGGAAATCAAGGATGCCGGCTTCAACGTCGTCAGCCCACGGATAGGCGGCCATGATCTCGCAGTCTGCCGTGAGCAGACAAAGATGGCCTACGACGCTGGCCTCTACTACATGGCCTGGATGCGCGGCACCTTGAACGCTAAGCAAGACGTCAGAATGGTCTGGGAAGACGGCGCCGAGCAGAATCTCTGCAGCCCCAACTCTGATGAATTCTGGGAATGGACTACGGACCTGGTCCTCGGACACGCCCGCATTTCCGTCGATATTCCGACTTTCATCGGCTCTTTTTTAGATTACGAGAATTATTCTCCGAACAGCCGCGGGAACTGCTATGGGCTGTCCTACGACCTGAAAATTCTGGCAGAGTTTGGGAAGTCCATTGGCCGTGCCATCCCGGAGCTGCCGCCCGCCGAACGCCACCCCTGGCTGGTGAAGAACAAGCTTGACGGACAGTTTCGCACGTTCCAGATCAACTCCTGGCGCGAGCGCTGCCGTCGCCTGCGCGAACAGGTTGATGCCATCAATCCGAAATTCCAGTTCATCGTCTATCCTGCGCCAGGCACGCTGTTCATGCTTGAGGCCGTCTGCCATGAATGGGGCACTGAGCAGGCGCCGCTGATTCTCGCTGATGCATACACCTATGGCCGGCCCTCTGAATTCATGGATGAGGCGCCGTCTCTGATCGCCAACCGCAAGTTGCTGCTGGACAACATGGCCCGCATCCGGCCCATGGGCGTGCCGCATCTGTACTCGGGCGGCATTGACCCGGTCGTGAAAGGCGCCGACCCCGAATTCTGCGGCAAAAACGCCAGCATGATTTCCGAAGTCACTGACGGCTATTGGATTTTCTATGAGGGCCCGAGCTACACCAAGGAAGACCACGGCGTTTACTTCGAATGGTTCGGTCGCGCCAATGCCGAAATCGCCCGCGGCGTCTATGATTTGCAGCACGTGCCGCGCTCAGAGCCGGAAAACCTCGGCGACACCAAGGTCAATCGCAAAACTGACAAGCCGCAGCTCGGCGTCTATGGCATGAAGAAACTCCAGAGCGATGATATTGCGAAGGCTGGCGTCTTTGAAGTGCACAATGTCACTGGCATGTCCGTGGAATACCTCAAGCAGCTTGATGTCGTCCTGCTGCAGAATTTCAATCTGCCGCTGCCGACTGACAGCGACATCTCCCGCAATCTGCGCGCTTACGTCGAGGGCGGCGGCGCGCTCCTGCTCGGCCATGACACGGCTTGGTTCATGGAGAGCATGTTCCCGGAAATCGCGGTTCGCGATTTTCCGAAAAACAAGGTCGAGGCTGTACGTCACGTGGTGGATACGCCGCTGGTCGTGTCTGAGGCGCATCCGGCGGTTGGCTCGGTCGCAGTGGGCACGTCGTTCCCGACTGAATTCCGCGACCACATGATCTTCAAGCCTGGCCCGTCTGGCCGCGTCGTAGTTCGTAACGCCTTTGGCGACCCGGTCTACGTGCTGGGACAGGTCGGTAAGGGCAAGGTGGTGTTCTCTGGGTGCTATTATGGATATCATAACCCCCTGAGCGGCCATGAAAAAGAGGTGTTCACAAGCACCTTGAACTGGCTCGCTGCTAAGCCCTGACGCGGATGAAGCTGAACGCTGAGAGAAAAATTACATGACGAAGTCAATTGTTGTACTTGACGGCCATGCCTTGAATCCTGGTGACTTGAGCTGGTCTGAGCTGGAGGCTCTGGGCCATTGCGTCGTCTATGAGCATACCCCGCCGGAATTGGTCTTGGAACGCGCTCGCGAGGCGGATATTATCCTGACTAATAAGACTCTGCTGACGGCGACGACCATCGCTGCCTTGCCCAGGCTGAAATATATCGGCGTCCTGGCTACTGGCGTCAATGTCGTCGACGTCGCGGCTGCGCGTCAGCGCGGCATTCTGGTGACTAATGTTCCGGCGTACAGCACGCCGTCGGTGGTGCAGCTGACCTTTGCATTGTTGCTGGAATTGACGCTGCACGTCGGCCATCATGCCCAGACTGTTCGCGACGGCCGCTGGTGCCAAAGCCAGGACTTCTGCTACTGGGACTACCCGCTCGTTGAGATTGCCGGGCTGACTTTTGGCATTGTCGGCTATGGTCGCATCGGCAAAGCGGTGGCGACGGTGGCGCGCGCCTTTGGCATGAATGTCCTGGCCTACAATACGTCCCCAAAGACCGACCCGCCGACTCAATTCACCGACCTTGAGTCCCTTTTGGCGACCAGCGATGTCGTCAGTTTGCATTGTCCATTGACTGCTGCCAACCAGGGGTTTATCAATGCCGAGCGCCTGGCTCTGATGAAGCCGACGGCCTATTTGCTCAATACGGCCCGCGGGCCGCTGATTGATGAACAGGCCCTGGCTGATGCCCTTAACGAAGGACGCCTGGCCGGCGCCGGCCTTGATGTGCTTTCCCAGGAGCCGCCGTCGCCGGACTATCCGCTGCTGAAGGCGAAAAATTGCCTGATTACTCCGCACATCGCCTGGGCTACCTATGCTGCCCGCCAGCGGCTGATGGAAACCGTCGTCGCCAATGTCCGCGCCTTCCTGGCTGGCCAGCCCACTAATGTGGTTGGGCCGTGAATGTAATGTCTTTTGGATAAATGAGTTCCAGCGCACTGTCCGCCGTTTGCCGCCTCTCTTTATTTTTCGTTGACGACATGGAGCGCTGTTCCGGCCGGGATGACGACTTTCTGGTCAAAGTTGATCACGCCCTGGACAACGCGGCAAGGCAGGCGTTGCCGATTGAGCGTGGCTTTGACGCTGTTGCTGTCTTTGGCCAAATCCAAGGCAAGGCGTTTCAGCGTCAGGCTGCCATAGAGGACACGCAGGACAGCTTTTCCTGGTGTGAGGTCGACTTCGCCCCAGGCAGTCCCCAGCGACCAGAAGCACCGGAATCGCTTGGTCGTGGTTGCGACTGGATGGAAGCCAATGGCTTGCTTGGTCATGTCGAATTGGAAGCCGCTGAAGGCGTTCAGCAGGGCATAGCTGGCCATGGAGCGCGCGTAGTTGCTGCCGCATTCGATTTCGTTCCATGGGTTTCGCCGTTCGCCATCATAGCGGTCGCGCACGGCCTTCACCATGGCCGTGCCTTTGCGCACCATGCCGTTCAGGATGAGATGGCAGGCGGCCTGGTATTCGAAGCCGTGCATGGTCTCCTCGGCATACGGGATGGGTATAACCGGCTTGCGCTTGCCCTCCGGCCAGGAGAACATGGCCGTGCCAGCTTCGTCATTGAGGCAGAAGAGCCGGCAGGGGTTGACGACATCGCGCATCGACGGCTTGTAGTTATGGCGCCAGATAGCCTTCAGGGCGCTGTGTGTCTGCTCACGGTCAAGAACATCGCCCAGGCCGATCAGGTCGGCATGCCATTGAGCCAGAACTTGGTCGATGCCGCAGCCCTCGCCAATTTGGTATTTCAGTTCGCCATGCTCGTCGCTCCAGTAGGTGCTGCGGAGCGCGGGGTCTTCGCGATAGGGCTCAAGTTGACTTTGGTCGGTTAGGTCGATTGGCTGGATGAAATACTCGCCATTGAAGAGGTGTTGTTTGGTCCATTGACGCCCGCGTTTGAAAAGTTGCTGATACTGTTCGGCTGTTGTCTGGTCGTTGCAAGTGGCGGCCATTTCAGCACCGGCCTTGAGGGCGGCGAGGTAAAAGCCGGTCAGCCAGGCATTCGGGCCGAACAGCTCCATGTCCAGGGTGTGGTGCTGGCGGCCGTGCAGGACGCCGGTCTGGTCTGGGTCCCAGCGGTCCAGGTTGGTCTTGGCCCAGGCAAAGTCAATTGACTTGCGGACGGCTGGCCACAGGCGTCGCAGCCATTTGGTGTCGCCGCTGATTTTCCATTCGCGATAGACCTTCAACACGCCGCCGAATTGGCCGTCGGCGCAGGGTCGGAATTCGGAGCGGGGGCTGCCCAGCGGCAGTTGCAGGCGAAAGGACATGCCGCCATCAGCGCGCTGATTGTAGCGATAGTCGAGTTCGCGCAGGCTGCGCTCCAGGTTGGGGAAGAGGAACGGCATGGCGTATGCGTAATTCCAGACGTGGGTGCAGGAGCCTTCGCAGCAGCCGCTGTTGGCATGGCAGCCTTCCCAGCCGTAGAAAGAGCCGTCCTCCAGTCGCAGGCAGGTGGACGTTTTGAGGATGGAGATATTGGCTGAGACGGCATCGAGTACCGGCCGCGGCAACGTCGAACGGAAGAGGGCGTCGTGGAAGCGGCGCGTTTCCTCTTCCAGGCGCTTCCAGTGCGACAGGCAGTACTTGGCGCTGGCGGCAGCATTGGCAAAGCAGGTGGCGTAATAGTTTTTCCAGGTCTGGGGGACGTCGGCGGAGCAGGCGCAGTCCTTTTTCCAGTAGTTGTGGCAGTTGGGGACGTTCCAGGAAAAAACGAAACGGATGGCGGTTTGGCCTCTGGCTGGCACGGTCGTTCGCACGGCCAGGATGCCATGATCGCCAACGCCGGGCGCCGAGTAGGTGCGTTGCTTTAAAGCGCCGGGTTTGGCAAAATCTTGCCAGTAGACTGCCAGGCTGTCATACCAGCGGCCGCGGTACCAGTATTCCTGGGCTGCGGCATTGTCGGCGTCAGTGGCAATGGCAAAGTCGCTATATGCCAAGTCATCCTGGGGCAGGTCGCCGGTGAAATGCAGCAACTTGGCTCCGGCTTCTGCCCGGAAGCTGTTCGTAGTTTTCCCTGAGGCTGGATTGCGAGCAGTGAAGGCGACCGTGTAGTCGATTGGGTGTTTGCGCGGATTGCGGAGCGCGATGGTGAAGAAGGCGGCAGGAAGGCTGGAGTCATAGTCGTTGAGCGGGATGAATGGATTGAAGGCCTCCAGCGTGACGTCGCCAGGGAAGGATGGATCGCGGAAAGTGATTTCCGCGAAGGGAAAGCCGCCCCGGAACTCTGTTCGCCGGAAATGAGGCAGGCCGCTTAAGGTTTCACGCGCAACGCCAAACCCGAAGCCGGCGAATCGCCCTGCTCCCCCGCCGCTATAGGGCGGTGGGACGTCGCCATGCAGCACCCGGGCATCAAGAAGTTTTCCGTCTGCCTCGGCCTTGACCGCAAAATGACTGAAGCCATTGCGCGCGCCTTTGGCGGGTCGGTTGAAAATCTCCCAGTCAATCAGGTGCCCCGCGCCGCCCAGACCGATGCTGCCGCTGCCGATGCCGCCCAAGGGAAAGCTGATTTCGCGCGTCTTTCTGCCATGGTAAGAAAAATCCCGCATGGTGGACCTCTTCAGTGTTGGGGGGGATGTTGTAGCGACGCCGTCGGTGGCTTGGTTATTCGGAAGACTCGTCCTCTTTAGCTGCCGAATCCTGCTGGTCACCGCCGACGTTTTCGAGTTGATGCTTGAGTTCCGCGATCTTTTTTTCCTGGTGCCGCATGAGCGCTTGGAGAGTGGCGTTGACGTGGGCTTGCGTCTGGCTCGCCGCGATTGCCAAAACGAGTCCAGCGGCCAAGGCTGCGGTCAGGGCGTTCTGCCAGTGACGCCGCAGCGCCTGAACAGCAGCCAAACAGAGGAATACGGCAAAGGGAATGGGCCATAGCCATAGCAAATCGTACATTTTGCGAGCCTCCTAGCGGGCTTCACG